>OCHK01000238.1_pt1 | contig 72145 bp, 62 predicted proteins | sample 1538551 | NCBI WGS metagenome assembly OCHK01 (sample SAMN04571707, study PRJEB22368) | human gut metagenome | biome: human gut; material: stool | host: Homo sapiens | place: Luxembourg | collected 2012-08-31
TGCGCACATTAGCAAATAGTGTGCAGACATATTGAAAGAAAGCGCATTTTCGCTTTATTCCGTAAGCGTGAACTTCGACAACTCACAAAGTAAGAACGGAATAATGTGGGAAGGACGCTCTCTTGGTGTGTATTCGTATATCAACACGAAATACATCCAAGTGGGGTTGTCTGTTCTCCTTATTCTTCTTACAGGGAGTCGAAGCCCTACGCTTAGGATAAGGGTCAAGAATGGTGGCCTCACTTTTCTTCTTATGCCTCAAAAACCAAATAATAAAAAGTGCATCGCAAGGCCATAGGTGCAGTGGTAATTTATTGCAAATATGGCAGAAAGAAGATGTGAGGAATGTGGCTCAATCATTCCAAACGGCGCAACAGCTTGTCCTAATTGTGGATGTCCCATTGAGCAACAAGCAGAAACAACTGCACAAAATATGGCGCAGCCACAACAAGATGATTCCTATAAAACGGTTTCGGAACTATTTTGGTCGTGCGAATTTTATAAAGTCTTTCGTGGTAGCAAATTTGACTTGGCGCAACGCATCTATGAAGTTGGTGCATTGTGGTGGGAAACTATTACCGTGTGGTGGAAATGCTTTACTAAGAAATTCGCAACATTCAGTGGCCGCGCAACAAGAAGAGAATTCTTTTCCTTTGTCAGCTTTGGCATAGGCAATCCATTCTTTATACTTTCTCTTTATCTTATAATTGGATTCATCCCTTTCTTGGCTGTTTCCGTGCGTAGGTTGCATGATATAAACAGAAGTGGGTGGTGGGTTTTGCTTCCTATTGTAGAAATTTTCTTTCTCTTCAAAAAATCTGATGAAGGAACAAATGATTATGGCGAACCGTCTAACTTCATTTAAAGAGGATTTATTATGGCATTGATAAAATGTAAAGGTTGTGGGCAAATGGTTTCTACCAAAGCCGAGAAATGCCCCAAATGTGGTTACTCTGTGCGCTTGTCGATGGAGCAACAGGAAGAAACAAAACAATCGGTAGAGGCTCACACTACAACATTGAATACTTCCAAAGAGGAAGTTGCAAACGACAATCCTCAACCTCAACAAAGAGGAAGTAAGAAAGGTATTATAATTGCTATTGTTGTAGTTGTGATTATCGGATGTGGAGTATTGTTTGCTTTGCTAAACAGTAATAACGGCTCAAACGGCCAACAACAAGACACAACAGCTATTGCCGACACTGAAGCAATCAAACAAGACGAATTGCCTTCAGATTCGGTAGCAGTTGAGCCAAACCGCACGCAAGATGAATCTTTCTATACCATTACAAAAAATGGGGTGGCAAACATCTCGCTTGGTAAAAGTATGAAAGAATATAACACTACCGATAAAAGCGAAGATGAAATTAAAAAATTATATTGTAATACTTCATTTGTAGAAGTACAGGAAAGAACATCAGAAGGATTTGATTACAATGTCTTGTATATGAATCTATATAAAGACAACGAAAAAATCTTTTCATTGTATGGTGGCACTTCTGAAGAAAAGCCTAATGTATTGAATGCAACGGTACATTCTATCTTTGTTTATTCTCCAAAATTCAAATTGCCGAATGGAATTCATGTTGGTATGACAGCAGAGAAACTTATAAATAACTATGGAGCGACTTTGCAACTGAATGAGAACGAAGGAGGCGAAAGCATAGCGTTTATCACGTTTGACATTCCTAATCTTTCAGACTTTGTTTTTGTCGCAGACAAAGAGGATTTGTTAAAGGTAAAAGGAGAATACTTTTTAGATGGTTGGAATCCCCAAACGGGTAGCTTCAACGAAAATTTCCGTAATGACATAGAAAGAGAAGCAAAGAAGTATTGCAAACTTGGAATAATTGTCGTTGGCAATGAATTCGACACATTTTAATAACTAAAAAAATAAGTCAGAATGAAAAAGTATCTTTATCAATTTATGGTGGCTTTATTTGCCATTTCGTCTTTCACCCTCGTTGCTTGCAGTGACGATGATGACGACCCAACAAACAACAATGGTGGCAATACCATTGAAATTAACGGTGTGAGCTACAATCTATCCGCTTTCAGCTTTATGGGTGATTGGAACGAAACACTAAGGAAAGGCGATTTCACTGTTGCAGTTGACAATGAGAGCAACGGAGTTATAAATGTGGATTACTACACATTCTCCTACCACAATGCAACGTGTCCTCAAGTTGGCAATGATTTCGCCGAAATGGATTTAGCCCTTACGCCTTTAATTGAAGAGGAAGAAGGCTCAATCATAGATTTAGAGGATTCTTTTAAGTATGTGTCAGGAACAGCAGTAATAACCAACACAAATCCAAGTGAGAGCGAGATTACTGTCAATTTCGACAATCTAACGATGAGCAATGGCAGTAGCTCTTACACATTCAAAGGAACTGCAACATTGATGTTCGAGTATTAAGCACAGAAAAACATCATTTATAAGCATCAACAGTCTTACGATTGTTGGTGCTTTTTGTTTAATACCATATTCAAAAAGTGAACTATATTTCACTTTCTTCATCGGCAACACAATATTCAAAAACAATCAGAAGTGAATATCTAAAATCTACATAACTAATTGATATGCAGTAAAATACATATTATTCATAGATAATGAGCCTCAAAAAACATTCATTTTCCATTAAAATGTAAGGTTTTTGAGCATTTTTCTCTTTTAATTTAGTGTTCATCAATATATCGCCAAATCCCTTCAAGCATTTTCAATTTATCAAAGTCTCCTTTTTCTTCCAATTCCTTTCTTGCCTTATTTCGTCGTTTTTGTTTTTGTTTCTCTGCAATCTTTAAGAAATCCTCTTGGCCTGTTATTAGTGCTTTCTCGTTAGCCTTGTAAATGTTCTCTATGTCAAACTCTTTCAGATAGGTTTCTATTTCAGCAGGATTGCGCCCCATATTTTGTGCAATTAAACCCATTGGCACATTTGCATGATAAAGAGCCGAAGCGTAACTATGTCTTGCAGAATAAAAAGTTATTCCCTCTGCAAATCCTAAGCGTTTGGCAATGCGTTTTAGATTGACGTTTACCAAATAATTCATATAGGTCATACGACCAAATTTCTTTTCTTCCGTATCATCGTCTTTATCGAAAATCGGAAACAAATAATCTTCTAATTCGTCCTCATCCAAATCATCGCCATCATCAATATAACTTCCAAACGGATTTAAGTACGGTATAAGATAACGAGCATCTACAATAACTCTTGTTGGATGTGTCGTTTTATGCCTCGTTATATTTATTTCATAGCATAACAATTTTCTTAAATGAGACATGGCATAATCGTAGTCATGTTCTGCCGAATCTTTCACAAACTTATCTCTGTCTGTTACTTGAATTAAATGTATATCTTTCTTTTTCAAATTGGCAAGATCAATAAGTGCCATTCCTTGAAAATGATAACTGCAAAGGAATAAAGCGAGAGAAAATTGTTCGGCATTGATAGGGGTTAATTTATTTGTCCCTCTTAATTTAAACTTTTGATTAACCCAATATTGCTTTTCTTCAAGCTCACCGTACACATCATTATTTTCTATCCCCAATTTACCGTATCTTTCAAGATAGTACACCATCAAAGAAGTTATCTCCTGCAATGTCAACGCTCGTTTCCTTGTTTGACAATTCAGCTTCTTACTAAACTGAAAAGTCGTAAACGGAGTTTCTTTAATATACTCCTTAGTTATGGCATAGTTGAAGATAGCTTGGAAACAATCAAAAAACTTTCGGATTGAATTGTCTACATAGTGGCAGCGCAGATATTCTTCAAACGACCGAAGCCAATTTGTTGTCACCTCAAACAACTCTAAATCTTTGCCGTTAGTGTATTTTTTTATTCGGTTAAGCAAAGTCCTATATCCTGTGGCAGTATTGTACTTGCCTTTTTCCACTTTGAAAAACTCAATCCGTTCTTCAAACAAAGAAAATAGGGTTAGCCTTGTAGGTGCTGTTTTCTGTAAATCGGCAACTATCGTTGAGGCAGAGTAATCCTCTTTGCCTTCCAAAGACAAAACGTAGTTCTGTGCATCGGCCAATTCCTTTGTGATAATAGGGTTAAGGCTGTTTGCACGTTTGCCCTTCACTCGTTGCTTGTCATCACTCCATTCTTGAGGCTTGCAAGATATTCCCATACTTTTATACTTACGTTTGCCGTTATAGCAGACACGCAGCATAATAGGATGCTCACCGTTGGCAAGCGTCTTTGAAGCGTAAAGTATCGCTGAAATCGTAGGCAGATTGCGTTTCATATCCTTGTTTTTAGTTTACCTTGTGGTTTACATTTTATAGCGTAAAATCTATATCTGGTTTACATTGCAAAGATAAGAAATAAATCTGAACTTCCTTTATTTCAGCGACATATAAATTATTTATATTTTTCTATTTATTCCCGAGGCAAATGAACAGGATGGATTCTGGTTTTGTCTTTGTTTTGAGTTCGGTCATATTTATTTATGTATATGTTTAAGGTGCAAAGTTAATAAAAATGAATGGGAATGTGTCTGTTTTGATTATCAAAATGCATATCATTACTTGTGCGTCAGAGGCATGTTGCATTCAAAACGTATGTGTTTTTCGGCAAATGGATGCTGTCGGTTGATATGATGCATAGTTGGCTGGGCTTGCAAGCGGGGGGCTGTATGTGGGCGCCTCCACTTCCGCTATTGGCAAGGCATGATGGAATGAACAAATAAACCAAAACAAGCACATAATGAGAAATATAGAGATAGTTGTCAACGGCAAGGCGTACCCATGCAGGCAGACCATGGGCGCCTTGCTCCGCTTCAAGCGCGAAACGGGCAAGGAGGTCACAGAGGTTTCGGACAGCCCGTCATAAGCGTGCGCCTACCTGTATTGCTGCACCGTGTCGGCGTGCAAGGCCGACGGCGTTGAGTTCTCCATGTCGCTGATGGAGTTTGCCGACAGCATTGCGCCCGACGACGTCGGGGGTTGGGTTGAGGCTGTGAACGCCACGGCGGCCAACGCCCCCGGGGATGACGGCGACGGTGAAAAAAAAAGTTAGGCATACTTGAATTGTTGGGCGTGGCCGTTGGCAACATCGGCCTGCCCTACAATGACTTTTGCAGGCTCACGCCCGAGGAGTTCGGCCATGTCTACGAGGCATACAGCAGTCAGCGCGACGCCGACCGCAAGGACAGCTGGGAGCGCGCCCGCCTCATGACCACGATAATGATACAGCCCCACCTTAAAAAGAAACTGACGCCGCAACAGCTGTTGCGGCTACCATGGGACGATGAGCCACAGGAGCGCAAGGTCAACAATCCGCAGCCCACTGCCGCCGAGAGCAAGGAAAGGTTTGAGGAGATGCTGAGAAGAATGGGGGAAGGATAAGATGAGGTGGAGTTATTCGTATTTATCGGGGAAAATGGCTCTGTCCAGACTTTTGGGAACAGCGTAGACGAGCGAAATTCCTGCCACGCCCATCAATATTACGGCAATCACGTCATTAGGGAAAACTATTCCCGCAACAAAAGATAGCCAGAATAACTCAAACCATCTGTTTTTATATTTAATCTTCGGTGTCTTGCCATCGTCAACAATCTCGCAGCTGATTTCAATCTTGATTTCCTTTGGCTTGTTGGTAATCTCGTTCTTCTCCATGTCAATGCAGTGTTTAGGTTTTTGCAAATATACAAATAAAATGCGTAAAAGTGGCATTAAATCGTTAAAAGTATGAGCAAAGAAATAAAATTTAACGTTCGGCTAAACGTCGACGGCAAGGAGCAACTGGTCACTGCTGCAACTTCGATAGAAGAAATTAGGTGTGCTGTAGAAGCCACTAAGAGTAGTGCAGACAAATTGAAAGATGCGATAATAAACTACTCTCAGGTTAGCGTATCTATACAAAACGTCATTGGTGGCTTGCAACAGCTTTCGGGCGTTTTGCGCGAATACTCCGCGGCAAACGCTGTGCAGGTGGAGGTGGAAACGAAACTCGCCACGGTGATGCGGCAGCGCATGGAGGCGTCGGAGGCAGACATTGACGCCATAAAGCAGCTTGCGAGCGCACAGCAGGAGCTTGGCGTGATAGGCGACGAGGTGCAGCTGGCCGGTGCTCAGCAGATAGCAACATTTCTCAGCCAACGGTCGAGCCTTGAGGCACTTATCCCGGCAATGAACGACCTGCTGGCACAGCAAAAGGGGCTGAAAGCCACGGGTGAGGACGCCGTGACGGTGGCCAACCTCATGGGCAAGGCCATGCAGGGGTAGGCGTCGGCATTGCGCCGTGTGGGCATCACGTTCACAGCGGCTCAGGAGCAGGTGCTGAAATACGGCAACGAGAGCCAACGCGCGGCCATGCTCGCGGAGGTAATAACAGACAATGTGGGCCACATGAACGCCGAGCTTGCCAAGACCGATGCAGGCAAGGCTCAGCAGATGGCCAACGCAATAGGCGACATAAAAGAGGTTGTGGGCTCTTGGTTTGAGAGCATAGAGCCCGCCATCGCCGCTGTCAATGAGTTTGGCATGGCTCTCATGGGTATAGGCTCAATGATCACCGGCATTAAGTCAGTCAAGGCGGCATTAGTCTTGTTCACTTCAAAGATACATACCGCCACCATTGCCACCTACGCCAATGCCGCCGCGTCTAAAGTTGCCGCCGCCGCGCAGTTCCTGTGGGCAAAGCAGTTGCACTATGGGCGAAAGGCAAACATTGCGTGGGCATTCAGCGCGCGGCTGGCGGCAACCCAGGCCGTGGCCATGCGCGCAGCCATATTGGGGCTCATGGCCGCGTCGGGCGTCGGTCTTGCACTGATGGCCGTGTCTGCCATCGTTTCGCTATTCTCCGACAAGACCGATGAGGCCACCGAGAGCATGAAGGCGGCCAACCGCGAGATGGCCAACGCGGAGGAGGCGGCCAAGCGGCTTGAAGACATGGAGCGGGCAATGAGCGAGGCCCGCGCCGGTGCGGTTTCTTCGCTTGAACTGTACAAGGAAAGGCTGAAGAACCTTATCGCCATGAAGAACACCGGCAAGGACACCACCAAGGAAGAGAAGAAAATCATCGGCGAGCTCAACGACACCTACGGCGAGACGATGGGCTACTTTGACAGCGTTTCCAAGTGGTACGAAGCCCTCATAAAGAACAGCGAGGCATATTGCCGCCAGATGGTGATTGAGGCAAGGATGCGCCAACTGGCCAACCAGATAGCCGAGAAAGAGGCCGAGAACCACTCCATCATATACGACGACAAGGGCAACAAACGGAGATACAGCAGGAAGCGCGAAACCGAAATTATAGACGAATGGGGCGTAGATCGCGACGGCAACAGGGTTCTGGCAAAGCATGAGGTCAAAGAAAAGAAAGGTTCAAGCGACTTAGACAAGGCGGTGCAAAAACTAAAAGACAACAGCGCGGTCATAAAAAACTTGCAAAGCCAGATGTCTGCCAGTGCAAAGGAGGCCGGGCAAATAGTAATTCCCGTAAAAGGCAGCTCTGTTCGCCCCGGCACAGGCGGGCACGCCACCCCCAAGGCCACGCCGCAAAAGAAAGCCGCCGCCCCGGCCGTCGAGGGCAGCATGGACTGGTACGAGCAGCGGCTGGCTGAATTGCGCAAGCAGCTGCGCGCCGCCGCCGACGAAGAGACGGCAAGGGCCCTGCAGGCCGACTACAAGGCCACGGAGCAGGAATATGCCGACTTGAAGGTGAGCATAAGCGTTGAGGCTCCCGACAAGGCCGAGGCAGACACCGCGCTCGACAAGCTCAGGGCCGCACAGCGCGAGCTCGACGACGCCGTGACCGTAGAGGCCAAGGTTGAGGCGTCGGCCAAGGCAGACGACATACAGGCCCGCATAGATGAGGCCACGCGCGGGCGGCTTACCATCGGGGCCGATGTAGAGCCGTCGTACATAGCCAAGGGCAGCGCCGCCGACCTCCGCCAGAGCTACCAGAACGCGCAGGCCCGCGCCACCCGCATACAGCAAGACTACGAGATAGGGCTGATAGGCAAGGACAAGGCCCTTGCAGACATAGCGGAGATAAACCTCGCGCTTGAGAAACTTGGCGACAATGGCATGAAGCCCATAGAGATAGGCGTGATGACCGAAGACGCAGACAAGGCCGGCAAGAGCCTGCAAGACGCCACCGCCGCCATAGGCTCAATGGGGCAGGCCCTCTCGGGGCTTGGCGGGGCCATTGAGATGCCCGAGCTCAACATAGCGGGCACGGTGGCACAGGCCGTGGCCACCATGGCGCTGGGCTTTGCCAAGGACGACGGCACCATGCGCACGCGCAACTGGTGGCGCGTGGGCGACCAGGCCAAGTGCCAGACGATGAACATCGACCGCCCCGTGTCGGCCGACGCCGACGGCACGCCGCTGGGCTGGCGCGCGCCGCGCACGGGCAACGCGGGCAACCGCTACTACTGGCGGCTGGTGACGGCCGTGGGCACGGAGACGCTTGACGACGGGCGCGAATATGACTGGGTGGAGCTGTCCAACGAGAGGGCGGTGACGCTGGCCGGCGCCGACGGCGGGGCGGTGGAGTGCGTGGGCTACGACACCACCTTCGACGGGGGCGACGCCGACGGCATGAAATGGCACGCCGACGCCAACGACGCGCCCATGGCGGGCGACGAGATAGTGCAGCAGGGCAGCCAGACCGACCCCGGGCGGCAGCACCTGATACTGCTTTCTGCCGTGGGCGAACGCGCCCCCTCGATAGAGGAGTATGCCGGCGTGGGCCGCTCAGACGGCCCCGGGCCCTACAGCCTCACGGGCCGCTGCATGACGTCGATGTCGCCTCGCTCGGGCAACATGTTCCGTGCGCGCCGCTTCGAGATAGAGACCGACGGCGGGGCGGTGCGCGTGCCGTGCCACCGTGGTGCGTGGCAGGCGGGCATCCGTTACTCCTACTACGACCAGGTGGGCCACGCGGGCGGCCTGTGGCTGTGCGTGGCCCCGGGCGGCACCGAGAGTGAGCCCGGCCACGGCGGCGGGTGGGAGCAGCAGGTGGCCCCGGGCAAGGACGGCACGCCCGGCCGCGACGGGGCCGACAACGCCGTGAGGGCATGGCTCTCGCCGGTGAGCCTCGTGGCCACGGAGACCGCCCCGGGCGTGTTCGAGCTGTCGGAGAGCGTCCTGGCGCTCAACGTTGTGCGCGGCACCGGCGATGACATCACGGGCGAGTGCCGCCTGGTGTCGGCGCGGGGCATGGGGTGCACGGCGTCAGTAGACGGCGTCGACACTGTGGAGGTGACCGGCGCGACGGGCGACGGCGGCACCATTGCCGTGGTGGCGGGCGTGGCACTGCCCGGGGGCGGGGTGGTGGAGTGCCGGGCCGACTATGCCATAAACCGCCTGGGCACGTTCCGCGAGACGATAGAGAACGACGTGAAGCGTCAGGTGGCGCAGCGCGAGTTTGCATATTCCGACGCCTACGGGAGGCAGCACACCGTGGCGGGCATGTCGGCGGTGGCCCAGAGCGCCGAGCAGGTGAGGCAGGAGGTGTGGCGGCGTCAGCCCGCGGGCAGCGTGGTGGCCAACGGCACGTTTGCCGACGGGCTGGAGCGGTGGAGCGTCGAGGGCGGCGTCGTGGCCGCTTGGTGGCAGGGCGTGCCCTGTGCGAGGCTCACGCCCGCCGGTGCGGCCACGGCCCTGCACCAGTCGGCCGCCGACATGGCTTGCGACTGGGGCTCGCTGGGCGTTGGCAAGGACGGCGTGCCGCTGAGGGCGCGCGTGTCTATGCGCGTGGCCACAGATGGCGGCTGCCGCTTGCGCGTAGGGTTGGAAGGCTCGGGCGTGGATGTTGAGGCCGTGGATGTCGAGGCCGGCGGGTGGCTCACGGTGGCCATTGGCGGCACGGGCGGGGTGGCCTTGAGCCGTGCCCCGTCAGAGCTCGTGGTGGCATTGGAGCGGGGCGAGTGCCGCGTGACCGACATACAGGTGGTGCCCGACGTGGCCGTGATGGTGGGCACGAGGCTCACGCAGACAGCCGACGGCATAGCCATGCTCGTTGGCGGCATGGCCAAAGGGCTGCAAGCCACCGGCATCGACATAGCCAACCGTAAGGTGACCGTGACGGCCGACAGCTTCATGGTGATGAACAACAGGGGCGAGGCCACGGCGGCCGTCGACGCCGACGGCAACCTTGTGGCGGGAAGCCTGAAGGCGGGCGGCAAGGCGGGCGGCAAGGCGGGCGTGGCCATGGGCATCGACGGCGAGGGCAAGCCCTACCTTGTGGGCACCAACGCCCGTGGCGAGGTGGTTTGGCGGCTCGACGGCAACGGATACGTGAACTCCACGCCCGACGTTGCCATGGCCGTGGCGGGCGGCAGGGCATACTTTGCCAACCGCATGGATGGCGGCTACGACATACGCTATGAGGTTGGGGTGCGCGTCACCAACAGGCAGCTGGCGCAGGTGACGTTCACCCCCGGCGGCCATCTGGGCTGCTACATCCAGAAGTCGCGCACGGAGCAGTCGGCGTGGGTGGCCTTAGCCCAAAAGGAGGCCGTGGCGATAGCCTCGGGGGCGTCGGGCGTGGTGACATTCTCGGGGGCGTCCACCGTGGGGGGCTCCCGGGGGGCGCCCCCCCGCCGTTCCGTTCGGCAACGGCGACACGCTCGACGTGAGGCTCTGTTACAAGGGAGAGGGCCGTGGCGTGGGCCTGGTGACGTGCGGGCTGGAGGCATGAAAAATTAGAAATCAGAAATGAAAAATAAAACGGCAATGGGGGAATGCTTATGACTGACGATGAGATTCGCGTGTACGTTGAGGGCCGTATAAAAGCCCTTACCGACGGTATGGTAGACATTGCGCGGCTTCCGCAGGCAGAGCCCGACGCAGGCACCACGCTCCCGTTCGTAAAGGATGAGCGGTTGGTTGGCGCGCCTGTGGCACGGCTTGGCCCCGGCGAAGACGGCGCCCTGACCATCGCCGAGATAGACGAGGCCACCAAATATTAGGTTTTAAGTTTTAAGTATTAACGTTTGACTCTTGACTATTAATTTTTTACTTTTAATTTATTTGTTATGGGAAAGTATCTGGACAAGGAAGGTGTAAAGCACCTTTGGGGAAAAATCAAGGCATTGGTAGACAATGCCAAACGTGATGCCATCAACGCGGCAAGGTACACACTGCCGGCCGCTAACGGCTCGACGCTCGGCGGCGTGAAGAGCGGCGGCGACGTGACGATAACGGGCGGTGTGGTTAGCGTGAACGACGACAGCCACAACCACGTGATAGGCAACGTAGACGGCCTCCAGGCGGCCCTCGACGCCAAGGCCCCGACGGCCAGCCCCACGCTCACCGGCACGCCCAAGGCCCCGACGGCCACGGCCGGCACCAACACCACGCAGATAGCCACCACCGCCTTTGTGCAGTCGGCCATAGGCGGGCTTAAAAAGGGGTTGCCCGGCGGCGTGGCCTCGCTCGACAGCTCAGGCAAGGTGCCCGCGGCGCAACTGCCGGGCTTTGTGGACGACATGCTGGAGTTTGCCGGTACGGTGAGCGGCGTGACCGTGGAGGCGAACTTCACCTTGAACGCAGGTGCCGTGGTGGTGTTCAACAAGACGACGGGGAGTTTCGTTGCCAAGGCCACCCAGGCCGGCAAGGTGACCTACCACACAGACTGGGGGAACCTGGATGGTTACCCTGACTCCGAGCAATACAGCGACGAGTGGGTCGTTTTAAATGGCAATCATTACGGGCGCAAGGCCGAGGCGGGAAAGATATATGTCGACGTGCTTAGCAACAAGACATACCGTTGGAGCGGTAGCGGCCTGACCGAGATAAGCGCGAGCCTGGCGCTGGGCGAGACCAGCTCGACGGCATATCCCGGCGACAAGGGCAAGGCGGCCTACGCCCACGCCATGGCCAAGGGCAAGGGGTTTGGCACCAACCTGTGGAAGTTTGCTACCAACGCCGAGGGCCACGTGATATCGGCCGCGCTGGTTACCAAGGAAGACATAACCAAGCTGGGCATCCCCGCCACAGACACTCGCTACGGCCTGGCAACGTCGGCGGCAAACGGATTGATGAGCAAGGAGGACAAGGCCAAGCTGGACGGCATCGTCGATGAATGCACCATCCAGTCGATAACGGTTGACGAAATCAACGGCATGGATGCCATCGCCAAGATAAAGGAGTACAATGTTGACAAGGGCAAGTCTTGCATGGTGTTCAGGGTTACGAACGGTACGGAGTACATTGGGTTTCTGGAGATTATAGTCGACAGCATGGCGCACCAGGTTGTGCAGAGGCTCATGGGCAACTTCGCTTTCAGCAGCTGGAATGCTGGACCCGGGGGCACATACTGTGCGGACAGCTTGTCAACCGGGCATGTTGACGGTGCGCCGACGGCGGCGTTCAGGGTTTTCAACCTGAAGTCGCCATATGCCGACACGTCACTGTTCCCGCAAGGAAAGTGGAGCCCGTGGTATGACGAGCACCAGTTCCTCACCCGCAATTTCTACACCCACGACGAGGCCATGACCACGGCCGACATTGATGAGGCCACCAAATCTTGAGTTTCAAGCTTTAACGTTCAACTCTTAGCTTTCAATTCTTGGCATGGGAAAGTATTTGGACAGGGAAGGTGTGAGGCACCTTTGGAAGAAGGCCGTGGGCATGTTCGCCACGAAAGCCACGGCCACCACGTCGGCGGATGGCCTGATGTCGGCGGAAGACAAGCAGCGCGTCAACGCCGCGCTGCTGTCGCTGGAGCTCCCGGCTGGGGCCGACCTCAACACCATGGTCACGCCCGGCCATTACTACGGGCGGCGGGCCGACGTGGCAAACGCCCCGGCGGGCTTGTCGGGCACCCATTTCGGCATGGCCGTCGTGAGGCTCGGCCCTCCTTCTGTAGCCACGGCCACGGTTCTGCAGGTTGTCAGGGCCGCCAACAAGTATGTGATGGGCACCGTTTACTACCGCGAGGTGGCCTACAACACTTCGCCAGGCAAGTGGTACAAGGTGGACATGTCGAAGATATCGGCAATAGCAACAACTTAAATGTAATTGCATGGAACTGACTACGATAATGGAGATGGCCGCCTCGGCGATAACGGCGGTGGGCGGATGGGAGGCGGTGAGGTACATGCTAAACCGCAAGACCAACCGGCGCAAGGAAGAGGCCGAGGCCGACAACGTTGAGTTTGGCGTGCTGCGTGACGCCATGCTGTTCTTGCAGACGCAACTGAAGGAGAAGGAGCAGCGGTTTGCGGAGCAGAACGAGGTGGTGAGGAGGCTCAATGCCGACGTGCTCGAGGCGACCCGCCAGAAGGCGCAACTGGAGCTGGAGCTGCACCGATACAGGTGCGTGGTGAGGAACTGCGCGCACAGAGACCCGCAAAACGGCTATTAGCAATCCATGGTTCTTAACTCTTAATTCTTAATCTTTAACTTATGCGTAAGATAAACGAGATAATAGTGCATTGCACGGCCACGCCCGAGGGCAAGGACTTCAGCGTGGCAGACATTGACAGGTGGCACAGGGCGCGCGGCTTTGACGGCATAGGCTACCACTACGTGGTCTGCCGTGACGGCAGCGTACACAAGGGGCGCGACGTGGCCAAGAGAGGCGCCCACTGCAAGGGGCACAACGCTGGCAGCATAGGCGTTTGCTACGTGGGCGGCATGACCGCCGACGGGAAGACGCCCAAGGACACCCGCACGGAGGCGCAGAGGGCCGCTCTGCGCGCTTTGGTGGAGTGGCTGAGGCGTGAGCACCCGGGGGCAAGCGTTCACGGGCACAACGAGTATTCAAGCAAGGCGTGCCCCTGCTTCAACGTACAAACGGAGCTGTAGCCTATGAGACTGTTGGCATTGATGGCGTGCGCCCTGCTGATGGCGGGGTGCGCCACTACAAAGAATGAGGCCTACCGGGCGCGGCGCGGCAGCGAATATGCCGCAGTTAACCGGCAGGACAGCACGGTGAGTGCGGCAACGCTGCGCGACAGCGTCTATTTCCGCGACAGCATCAGCATTGTGCATAAGGGCGACACCGTCACCAAGTATGTTGAGCGAACCCGATACAGGCTGTCGGCACGGGCCGACACCGTTTTTCGCTACCGCCTGCGCACCGACACACTGGTGGTGGTACGCTCCGACAGCGTCGTTGTGCATCGGCCCCTGCATGCCGGAAAGCGGCTGCGGTGGTACGACAACTGCTTTGCATATATTGGCCGCCTGTGCTGCATCGCGGCCATCCTGTGGGCGATTTTCATTTACCTGAGGCGGAAAGCCTGATTCCTTTTTTCATGGCCGTAACCGCACCAACCCGCGAGGGCCGGTGCGGTTCCGGCTTATCCCACGGTGTGCAATACGTATTCTATCAGCTTGAAGTTGGCCTCGTTTATGGCGGTGAAGTCCTTTTTTATGTAGAGGTCTGTGATTTTCATTGACGGCTCTACGTGGTTGAGCATGTCGTTGACTACGTACTTGCTAATCCCCACGTTGTTGACGGCGATTGTCGCCATGGAGTGGCGCGCGCAGTAAAACTGCAAGCCTTCTATGCCAAGCTCCGCGCCTATTTCCTTGAGCCCGATATTTACCGCCCTGTTGAAGTCGCTTGCAGATGAATATCTCTTGTGGAAGTTGAACACGCGCATCCTTCCGCCCCTGTATTTTTCCACGAGTGCCTTTATGCATGGATGCACGCGCACGGATATTTCGGCATTGTCGGCCCTCCTGTCTTTCGTCTTTGTCCTTTCGTACGTGATGTATTCCCCGTCGTAATCAGTGGCGTTGAACAAGTCCACCGAGTTCATGCCCATGAGGAAGAACGAAAGCACGAAACAGTCCTTTGCCATGTCACGGCGGCACACGTCGCCTTTGCGTGTAGCGCTGTTTAGGTATGGCAGCATCATTATGCTTGTTATTTCGTCGACAGTCAGCGCTCGCTTTTCTGCCACGTTTTGCCTTGGCGGGGTGTACTTTTTCAAAGAGTGCTTGATTACAATCACGCCGTTGTCCTCGTCGTTGTAATAATCGCGTGCGTCGTTGAACATCTTGGCGATGCAGTTGGTGTACAGTGACCGCGCGCGCATTTTCCCTGCAAGTGAATCCTCAAATGCTTTCATGCTGTTTGCCGTGATGTCGGAAAACAGCACGTCGTCCTTCTTGAGGAACGCCTTCAGCGCGTTTACCGCCGCCTGGTAGTTCTTGCAGCCCTTTATCTTCGTTTCCGAAATCCATTTGTCGGCGTAAGCCGTGAACGTTATGTTGTTATCCGACTTTTTCGTGAGCTGCTTTGCAAGCTCATCGATGTTCCATTCGTAAAACTCCAGATTAAGGGCGGCCGCCTGTTGCCGGTATGTCCTTATCAACTCTTCACCATGGTCTAATATCTGTGCGTTCTTGATTTTGAACGATGGCGTCAGGTCTTTCTTTGATGCGGTCATGGAAGTAGGCAGGAACTTTCTTTTGCGATTGTATACCATCTGCACGAAAACCGCCCATGTCTTGTCGGCTTTCATCTTTTCTTTTCGTACCATCAATTTAAAGGTAATCATAAGCTTTTGTTGTTTGGGTGCAACGTAGGTGCAACATGGGTGCAACATAGGTGCAACATAGGTGCAACAATTTCATTTATTAGTGGGTTTTTCCGCCTACTTGTAGCCACTATGCCGTAGAACAAAAACAAGCGGAAAACCCTGTGAATCAAGGTTTTCCGCTTGTTTTGTGGGAGGGTGGAGGGTGGGGCTCGAACCCACGACATTCAGAACCACAATCTGACGCTCTCTACGGCATAGAAAAGCTGCGCTTTCCTATGCAACCAACTGAACTACACCACCTTATGTGCTATTGCCAACATTTAAATGAACTCTCTTTTGGTAATGATTAGTCAACAATAAGTCAACAACCATTCTTATTGCAAAGGTAGTGATTTTTATTGTTTTATGCAACAATGAAAGAGCATAGTTTTATGAATGACATTTACTTTTTCTCCTACCTGAAATTGCTGCAAATATGGCAAAGTAATGTATAAAAGAATAGGTAGAAGTTGCCTTATATAAGTATTCCTGTTTTTACAATATCTGCATAGAGAGGATTATTTATGTCCTCTGAAAGTAGAACAGGCTCTATAAGATTGCTTATCTTACGTTTCAGCTTCCACAGTAAAGGAGTATCTTCAAAATAATCATCACTCATTCGTTCCACCACAACGGCAATGTCGCTGTCCTCTGTATGATAGCCTTTGCTGTATGAGCCATAAAGGTAAAGAGCCTTTAAGGGCAACCGTTCTGCGACTGCCGCTTTATATCGTTGTGCCAATTTTATAGCTTGCCATTTATTCATGCTCTTAATTTATCTGTTTATTCTATCAGTTCTTTGCAACAAACAGACCTATAAAGTTGTTAGGTCTATAATTTTACAAGTGGTACTTTTTTCTACTCCTCCCTATAAAATGGATTTCTTTCAAAAAAAGTCCCCACGTTCTTTGTCTAATTTTCAGTCTATCCCATTTTTTCTTTTAAGAGTGTCAGGAAGAAAAATTGGACAAATAAATATCTTATCACCATAATTTAAGTCCGTCCATTTCCTTTATGGCTTGCAATATATCCTCTTTGGTCATATCTGTTTTTTCTTCCTCTATGCTGATAGAACGAAACTTGTAGCTTTCCACCGTTTCTTTCTTCTCATCCACATTGCTATATATCCAACAGCTGAACACCCTGTCAGGCATGTCAAGAAATGTGATTCTGATAAGGACACCTCCCAAGAGATAGGAGTTAATATCATAGACCACAAATTGACCTTTTATCTGCTCTTTATAAGGGTCTAAGTTTGAGTTACTGATTTTCCCATTATTATAATCATCCAAGTATTTTCTTAAGGTGCGGATATATTCATTATCCAGCCAATCGCTTCTTTCCCAACCATTAAAGCGAATATCGTTGAGTGTTTTTCGTGTACCAATGGTATCTTCCACTTGCATGGCAGTATCAATGATAGAATCCTGTTTGGCTTTGTCCTGCTTCATGCCGTAAGCTAATAGAGCAAAAAGTATGGCAATGAATGTAATTGCTGTTTTCATCTCTTTTCAATTTGAATGTATATAAGTAGAGGACTTTTTTCAAATTCTCCCTATAAATTGGATTTCTTTCAAAAAAGGTACTACCTATCTGTTACTCTTATGTATTTCTCAATCTCTCCATTTACAAGTTCGTCTATGCTGTCTGCATATATCTTTTGTCGGCTAATCCGCTTTATAAGGCTATCATTGGAAAGTTTGAGTATCTTGAAATGCTGTTCTCCAAAGTCCTTATTATAGATAATCAATGAATCAGGCTTTATTAGACGGTAGGTAAATTCACCCATTTCAGGTTGGCAGTCAGCCTTACCGCTCCTGTAAAAACTAAGTGTATCAAGAGCATTTACATAGCTACTTCCATATTCTACCATTCTCCATTTACCAACTATCAGGTTGTCAATGGAAACAGATTGTTTCTTGTTTTCACAGCTATAAATAAGCGATAAAACCAACATTATAAGATAAAATGGCATTTGTTTCATCTGTGATTTTTGTTGAGTTCTATTTGTTCTATGAATTTAATTGTACATATCCCGTTCCGTTGCAAGTCTTACATTGCTCTTTCTTATAATATCTATTGTAATCCATTTTGGTAATATCATCATATCTGTTTTCTACTACCATCTCATAATCAACAATTTCTCCTGTTCCATAGCAGTCGGGGCAATCTTTTGCATTTCCTATTTCATGTATCAATTCATCTTGAAGAGTTTCGGTGAAAAGTTCGGTATAAAATCCTCTCTTATTTTTAGTTTTCAATCTTTCTAATATGTCCTTCTTGATAAGATAATATGAATGCAAATGATATATTTCCACTCTTTTTTGTATTTCAATAATTATATTTTCAGCTTTTGGCGTGAGAACTCGTCCAAATCCTTTGCAGCGTTGGCATTCATGTTTACCGCTCGGAGGGGTAGACCAAGGATAGGCAAGAGGTATTTCTTTTCCTTTCACCCAGCCTTTCCCCTTACATGCTGGACAGGTAACACATCCATATCTGGAATATTGTGGTTCTTTATTGTCATTCGCATCTGTTCCACGCTTTACCTTAGTATAAATCTTTGAAACAATGACACAAATAAAAAGAATAAAAACTCCAGTTGCTGTAATAACCATTAAAAATGTTGCGAATTGATTTCCACCGCGAAGTATGTAATCTCTTCCATAATCTTCCGGTGCAGCTATTAAATTAGTTGCATTAAGAAAAATAACAATTAGCAAAAGAACCAACTTTGGAAGAGTTTGCTTCATATATACGACTGTCCCTCATCCTCCATTGGAACGGCTAAGTTATTATATGCGAAAAGCGTGAGGACTGTATCTTGCTTATCCTCTTATCTGGCTTCTCGCATTGCCTATGGAGTGGATAAGCAACAGCCACTCACGCCATGCGAGTATATAGTTCTCCCTTTCAGGATAGTATATATCCGTAGCGTGAGCGTTGTTGCTACCCATCCTACTCCATATCCAATTTTGCGAGAATTCGATAAGAAGGACGAGTTCAATAACGCTCTTCGTTCTCTTATGTCTGACAACCTTACGGAAGTCAATTACAAAGGTACGAAAAAGCGTTGAATATCTGCATCTACACAAAAGATTTTTGCTTATTTCTGCTAAATAACAGCATTTTAGATGAAAGGTAAATGTGCATCATCCAACAGACCACTTTCTACTATCCTTTTACAAAGCTCGTGTGAAGCTCTGTTTCTAAGGTCTGTCCCATAGTTCTCACTGCCCACCATTCTTATAATGGCTACAATCGTCTTTACTAAATTTTGTTGTAATGTACGATGAAAGAACCTTGTACTTTCTGCAAACCTTTCAGTATTCCAACCATAATCATTCAAGGCTCTTTCCAAGTCTTTTGCAGCCTTGTATTCATGTGTATTCTGTATGTCCATTTTTTGTATTGTTTATTGTTATATTTATAAGAGTGTCAGGAATAAAAATCGGACACTCCCCATAATGAGGAATGCCCGATTGTCAGAAGTAAATCAATAAGCACTTAGCCCAAGAACCAAGCGTATTTCGTATCTCCATGCAGTGCATTGTTGATGCCTACCGCCACTTCCGTTGCATTCACAGCCCTTTGCAGATAGGTGTCAATATAACTGCTCTTGTTGGCTTCTGTCAGCAAGTTGTGGAAGTCAAACATGGAGATAGTGTTGCCTTTCGCTCCAAAATTCGGATTGGTGAAGTAATCACGGCAGACGTTGTTAATCTGACTGTCCGTAATCAACAAACGTGGAACTGACCTTTGATAGCCATTAGGCAGAGCCTGATATAATCTCATCCTGCCCACAATTTGAGCAAACTGGGTTTCGGTGAGGTAAGACTGTGATAAGGTCTGCATCAAGTGAATTTCCCTCGCTGGATTGAAGTTGTAGAACAGTTCAAGAACAGCCCTGTAAAGGTCATTCAGGTTCATCACTTCAAGTTGGAGTTTCACTCCGTCCCCTGTAAGGACTTGATTGCTGCACACGTTCACCCTCCAACCGATAAAGACAGAGAACTTCTCCAAGCCTTTATTAGCCCTGTAAAGGTTCAGGTCTGAATAGTTACGGACACCTCCAATGCAAAGCTCCAACTTCTGACCGTTCACCTTTTCATGGATGGTGGGAATGGTGAAAGCAAAAGCCAGTCTTTGGTAGAACTGTGTCTTTTCAGATTCCAACAACTCACTTGCTTTCTTGCCAAGTGCTGACGGAACCCTGCCACGTACTATGTGCGACACACGTATTGCAGGCTCACAAATGGTTTCACCTGAAAACATGGTCTGTGCTGCTTCATGCACTGTGTGAATGAAGTCCTGATGAGAGATTGTCAACTCCTGATTAGCCCATGTAGGCACTACGCATTGAGTAGTCAGTTCCTCAATGGAAATTTCAGAAGTGTTGGCTTCCAAGAAATTCACGTTGGATTTGATAGAAACCTTTTCTTCCTCTTTCACTTCCTCAAAAGGAACGTACTCTGCTTCTTCTCTAAATGATGAATGATTTTGTACCATTGGTACGGATAATAATGTTGCTTCCATAATTTAATTGGGATTAAGTGTTATTGATTACAAGGACAATGACTATCATTGTCATATAGTTATAGATGTTTATGGCAGGATAGGTTATATTTTTCTCTTGTACTTATCGGATAGGTTTTACTTTTCCATTCCACTTATGGGGAGGGGAGTTTTTTGAGGTGTAGTCGCTTGTATGTAACACTTTCCGTATTTTTTGATTGGCACAAGTTTATGTTTTGCGTTGTATGCTGCTTTTAAGTTGTAAAGGGGCTATTGCGAATTAGAATTGAGTGGTGCTATATGTACAAGATTCAAAGTCAAAACTTATTGTATAAAATGAAATAGGTAAAATCTGTTGGTACAACATAAGGTGTAATTGCTTCAATAATGAGTGGTACTTTTTTCAACTTTACCCTATAAGCATAAGTTATTGCCGAAAAAAGTCCTTTTACTTGCTCATCCTGTATGATTGTGAGCCAAATCGTTGAAATATAGACGTGAACAATATGTAAGGTACTGTTTTTATGGTTGGAGCTATTTTCGTTTGGAAGTGTCCTTAAAGGTGTATATATTTGCTTATATCAGGATTCAGAGAGGAAAATTTTACTGTCTGACCCTTTCAATTAGAAAATCGACATATCCATTTCTTGCAGATGGGAATAAAGCCGAAAACAATGTGTTTCGGTTTTATTTTGTGGGTGCTGTCTGATTTTCTTTCCTGATGTCCTTAGAAATATAGATTGACTTCAAGATTTTTTAGACTGTCTGATTTTTTGTCCTGACCTCCTTAATAATAAAGATTAAACCGATGGAATATCGGACACAGATTTTTAGATGTGGATATGTTGTATTTCTAAATCTTGTAATATGGTAGAAACAATAAAAGTACCAACTGATGTAAACTTTTTGAGTGAGTGGGCAGGCTTTGAACTGCCGAGAGGTATTGTAAACAAGGGAATAACAGGATGTGGAGCTACCACCCTTACCATTGAAGATGAACATAAGGCTGTCATTTGCAGTCCAAGAATCAACCTGATTAAAAACAAGTGCCAACAGCATAAGGGCACTTTGGCGGTCTATGGTGATGTAAGGAATGGCGAGATAGAGGATTATCTAAGGAACAGTCCAAAGCCAAAACTATTGGCAACGTATGATTCCGTTCCACGATTAAATGCTCTTATCAAGGACAGGTCGGATTGGAGAGTGGTCGTGGATGAATATCAGTATCTTCTAATAGACAGTAGTTTTAAGTCAGAAACGGAAATAGCCTTGTTGGAAACATTGAAAGGGTTTCCGTATGTTACTTATATTTCTGCCACTCCTATTGCAGACAGGTATATGTTGCAGATGGATTGGTTCAAGGATATGCCCTACACCGTTTTGGAATGGAACAATGTAGAGAAACGAGTTGTTAAAAGAGTGCAATCGAAGAGTCCGATAAACAATGCCATTGAGATTATCAGGAACTATCAGAAAGGCATTTATCCATCCGTCCTTGTAAATGGAGAAAAATTTGAATCGAAAGAGTGTGTTATCTTCTTGAACAGTGTAACCAACATTATAAACATTGTCAGGCAAACAGGATTACAATCAGATGAAGCGAATATCATTGTCGCTTTTAGCGAAGAAAACAATCTTCTTGTAAAGAAGTTAGGCAGAGATTTTGGAATAGGTTGGATTCCATTGAAAGGAGAGCCACACAAGAAATTCACGTTTTGTACTTCCACTGCTTTTGCCGGATGCGACTTTTATTCCACTTGTGCATCTACCTTTGTAATAAGTGACAACAAGAAAGCCTGTACTTCCATTGACATTGCTACGGAGTTGGCTCAAATAGCAGGTCGGCAAAGGCTGGGATGTAATCCATTCAGGAACACAACCACTTTCATTTATAATGTGGATGTGGGAGAAAGCAAGGGTGATCCTTATAAGGCAACTTTGGAAAAGAAACTTCAAGATTCCGAAGAATATGCCCGACTTAATAATGGCTTGACGGGTGCAAACAGAGATTTTGCTATTAAAGGTATTCAGACCTGTCAAAGGCTGAATAAGTATAGTGAGCATTATGTGTGCTATGATGAAGTAACTAACCGTTTCTTTGTAAACAATATGTCTTATTTGAATGATTGTTTTTCTTATGATGTTCAGAAAGAGAACTATTTGGATGGTATCAAAGTCAGGAAGCAGTTGGAAGATAGCGGTTTTAATGTCAGTGGAAAAGAGTTGCATTCAGATTATGAGGAACAGTTGGAGTGTATCATCAGGAAAGAGAGTTTTGCCGATAGGATGAAACGCTATTGCGAGTATCGCAGGCTGAAAGAATCTTCTATGTTCGTATTGGTAGATGAAGTTATGGAACACCAATGTGAGGACTTGAAGCTGTATTATGATTCGCTGGGTTATGAGCGGATTAAGGCTCTTGGTTATAAGGAACTGAATCTTAAAAATGAAATGATGAACAGACGGGAAACCTATCATCTTTATAAGGAATTTAGAGCTATCTTTCCTGTCGGAACAAGAATGCCTACTGATATGATAAAACAGAAAATGGAAGAAGTGTATGCAAGATATGGAATCAGACAAAAGGGAGTTGCAAGCCATTTGGAAAAACGATTTGGAATCAAGATAAAGCCTGCAAAGATAACGTTGGCTGACGGTAGCCGGAAAGGTGGTTATGAGTTTATATGAATATAGGGGAGAGCTTCAAATGGAGTTCTCCTTATGTGTATTTAGAGAGGGCTTTTTTAGCATGTGGTCTTGTAAAACCTGTAATTCTTAAAAATGTACCACTAAACCTTGGCGGCAATAATCAGCATGGCTCTCTGCTTATTTAGTTTCACCTTATCATCGACTATGAAATAATCTTTAATGGTTTGAGCTGTAACACGTTTCTCGCCTTGAATGTTCAAGAAAGTGTAAATCCGATTCAATTCGTTCTTAATCTGTTTAAGGGTGTACCTTTGGTTTACAATAAATGAATTTTTTATAAGTTGTACAACTTCTGTTCCATTCTTCTTTCTTAAAATGATAGCTTCACGGATTCTTTTGGGATAGTATTTGCATTGTTCTATTTCCTCTTTACCTATAAGGGTATAGGCATCCACTATAAAAGCGTCCTTTTGCCGTAGTTCAGCAATTTGGCTCTTTTTGGCTTCTGAATCTTCTTCCTTAGATAGTTTGTCAAGAATGGCAACGATTTCCATTCGTATTGCACGCTTGGATTTACCCTCCTGATGCAAGGACAATCTGTCACTGTCATCATATTGGAAGTAGAATTTCTCTGTCCAACAAGTTTCAAAGCAACCTGCCGCAGCGTACCTGTCCGAGAGGTTTGCTTGGCTGTGGTAACAAGACCTTACTATCTCTTGATGGATGTAATTGTCAATGGCAAAATAATCTTTCTGACCGTTTCTGATAAACCTGTTATAAGGAAGTGCATCCAATGCAGACTTATAGGCTTCTTTTACAATCTCATTTGTTGCATCTTTATATAGAGTATTTATAGTGTCATAAGCACCCCTCATTGCTGTAATGTATTCCTTTATTTCATTAATGTTCCTGTCAGGGAAAGCGTCTTTGCTAACATTGGCTATATGGGCTGCATCAGCAATGCCGTTCCTGAAACGACCAATGGCTTGCCTGACATCTGTAACAGGGTCTATCATGGTAGAATTGGCAATAAGTGGTGCAGACACGAAAACAAGATGAGGAGCGACATCCATTTCAATATCAAGTGCAGTGAAGAATCGGCTTGTAAAGAACATATATGTATTGATATGTTCAACAGACCAATCCTCAAAAGCATTCTTAAAACCTGATTCTTGCAGTTTCTTTACGCTCTTTTCTGCACAGAACACAGTACTCCTATCCAGAATGCCAAGTTTCACTATCAATTGATGAATAATGTTTGTACTGTTTATGAAAAAGCAAAAAGGATGTGAAGTAGCATTGACTTCATCCTTGTTCTCTTTTATCTTTATCCATTTCTTTACGGCTTCAAGCACGTTATTGGTATAGACTTGCGTCACCTTTAATCTTTCGTGGTTTAGTTCGGTCAAAGGCATGCCAACGGTTGTTGTCATATCTTTATAAAGACTTTCGGTAGCCTTATCGGGGAAGTGATAGACTTCTGTCAAAGGTCTGCCCTTTATGTAATTTGGTACGACATTGACAAAAGTAAATCTCTGTTCTTCAAAGCGTGGGTCGGAGGGTATAATCGGAGTAGCGGAAACAAATGCCTTATCATTGAAACAGAAAAAATCATCAACAGGCAACGTGATATTTTCTCGGTAATCCACATCTTGTATGAACTTATGGCACTCGTCCATGAGTAGAAAGCAAGTGGAATATAGGTCTATCCCACAATCTTCAAAAGCGGCTTTAACTTTTGAGAAACTTTCAGGAGTTGTGAGAATCTTGATATATTTCTTGCTACGAAGTGTTTTATCAAGATAGTTGGAAACATCATCTATTGAAACTTTCTGAATCACTCCAAACAGGTTATAGCTTTTATATTGGGGGTTAGCACATTTCCCTTTAATTGGAGGTATGTTAGGCTCTATCAATATAGAGTGTCGGGACGCAGTTATTTCAAGATGGGTTGCACCTATGCCCGTCAGAAACTTGCATAAGATGGTATTAGGCTCAATTATGCTGTAAACGTCTGACAACCTTTGCCCATTCTTGATGTATATGCTTTTCTCAATCATATATGATATAGCCTTGCTTTTTAATTATATTAGCTCTTTTGCTTCCAAGAACTCATCTATGCCCTCATTGTTCTGCATGAAAAAGAAATGTATAATGCCATAGGTAAAATTCATGTAATAGGCAGTTTTGCCATATTTGGTAAATGCAGAATCTTTTTCTTTTTGAATGTCAGGGTGGGACAATTCATCTGCTAAGGTTACAAGCATCTGTTTTCGGTATTCATCACCTGTGGTTCCATTTCCATGAATAGGTTGCAATGGATTTACATCGGAATCATCCGTATTTCCTTGCATAAGGTATGCCATAATCCAAACATATCCATCATAACCGATTTGGTACTCAATGGATTTAGGCTGTTTTGAACTCTTGACACGTACAGAACAAAATCCATATTTGTCTATATTGAAAAACAAATCAAGTATATCTTTACGCATCATCATCTTCTTCAAAGCGTCATGCGCAGCTTTGTTATCGTAGTTATTTGGATGTTGTGTATTATCCATTTCCTTATAATTTAAGTGGTACTTTTTTGCTTTTATCTCTGTTATATAGGGCAACATTGAAAAATGTACTCTATAACTAATTGCAAAATTAAAAAATAATCCTGCCTATCGTTCTGATAAATAGGATTATTTTCATTAAAACAGTGATTTCATTGCTTCATCTATCTGCTCATTGTCAAAACTGTCAAGATAGATTTGCGTCACACTCTCAGAACTATGCACCATAAACTATTAGCCAAACACATATCTCACAACCTTTGCGTTTGCTTTGTTCTCGTTAACGAAGTCACGCTCTATGTAAATGTCTGTCACTTTCATAGATTCATCTACATGGTTTAGGGCTGCATGGACAGTGTATTTGTCTATGCCAACTTTGTTCAAGGCTATTGTTGCCCATGAATGGCGGGCTGCATAATATTCTAAATCATCAACACCTAATATTGAGCCTATTTCTTTCAAACCGATATTTATAGACCTATTGAAACTTTTTTCATCAGCATAATATTGGTAGAAGTTGAAAAGCCGTTTTCCTGTCTTGTCTTTGTATTTCTCAATTAAAGGTTGTATCATTTGAGGTACGGTCACTTCCATTCTTGCATTGTCTAATCTGCGGTCTTTTGTCTTGGTTCTATAATAGATAATGGTTCCTTCATCTATTTCCGTAGCATTATATAGGTCAACAGAGTTCATGCCCATAAGGCAGAACGACATTATAAAACAGTCTTTGGCAAGGTTATATCTGCAAGTGGCTTTATGGCCTTTTCTTATTTCCTTATATGGCAACATCCATATCTTTTTGATTACGCTTGCCGTCACAGCTCTTTTACGTGTGGCTTCTTGTTTTGGAACATTGAAATTATCAAAAGGTGATGATGGTATCAGGAAAAGCCCACGCTCATAATCATTGTATTTCTTTTGGGCTTCTTTATAAAGGTGGCGTAACCCTCCAAGATAGAGGGATAGCATTCTGTTTGAGGGTATGTGTTTGCCTAATAAAGTCAGTTTGTCCATCCTTTCATCTCTCTGCTTATTTAAGAAGTCAACATATCTACTTAAAAATGAATATGTAATTTCAGACACTTTTAATTCTTCTTTACCTGTAAACTTAATTATGGAGTTTATAAGTGTCTTATAGTTTTTTACTCCTTTAATTGATGCATTTGCGACCCAATCACGTGCAAAAGCGATAAAGTTAACGTCGTGCTCTTTTTGTTCTTCAAATTTCAACTGTTTGAAAATATCCTCCAACGAATAATTGTTCAAGTCTATCTGCATAGAATCGCATTTTGCCTGATAGGCATAGACAAGGCTGTCTATCTTCTTTAAGATGGCCGTGCCTTTCTTAAAATCACCAGCCTTTGTAAGGTCTGTGCTTCTCACAAACAGACTTGTTGATAGTCTTTTTACTTTTCTGTCCAATATAAATCTTAGCTTTACATTGTACGTTCCGTCAGCTTTCTGCTCTTGCCTCTTGATTTCGGCCTTGATTGTCAGCATATTACACGCCTTTTTAATTAGTCAACAATTAGTCAACAAATGCACAAGAGAGTGAGTAAATTCAGTGCAAGGACAGAAATCTGCAATGTAATTCCAAGTAGAAACAAAAAAGCTAAATCCTTGTTGACCAAGAATTTAGCCTTTACTTTCCTTGGGTGGAGGGTGGGGCTCGAACCCACGACATTCAGAACCACAATCTGACGCTCTAACCAACTGAACTACATCCACCGTGTTGTTTGCTTGAAAGCGAGTGCAAAGGTACGTGATTTATTTTAAATGACCAAATAAATCACGTACTTTTTTTGCATTTTTCTTATTTTGCGGGTTGTGCAGGAGCTTTAGGGGCTGCTGCGGGTGCATTTTGCTGTGCTCCGTTTGTTGCAGGTGCAGCTTCTTTGGTTTGGCTTGCCCCGAATCCCGGCAGGTTGTTGGGATTGGTTGTCGGATTCTCCACTCCTTCCATTACAGATGTGTCTGTCAGGGCTTTGGGTGCTACGTAAGCGCAGGCGATGCTTATGACCACCATTGCAACAGCGAGGCCCCAAGTAGTCTTCTCGATGAAGTCTGTTGTCTTGCGTACTCCTCCGATCTGGTTGTAAGAGGCGAAGTTCGACGAAAGTCCTCCACCTTTAGATTCTTGTATCAGCACGATGCCAATCATAAGCAGTGCTGCCACGCAGATAAGAATTACTAAAACTGTGTACATTTTTAATTTATTTTTTATTGTTGTTTATTATCAATTTGTTCAAGAAGCGTATTTGGTCTGCAAAGTAAGCATTTTTTTTTGGATAATTCAAGCTTAAGCGCTGAATAATTTCCAATGCTTTTGAATATCGGCCTTGTTTTATGTAAATACGGGCTAAAGTTTCGGTGAAGTAGCCCTCGTCATTGTCTTTTCCGCTATCGTTGTCGTTGTTGTCTATTTCCGGCACGAATTGTGGTGTTTCTTTCAGGACAATCTTCCCGCCATCGTTGTTTATGAAGCTGTCAATCAGGTTTTGGCCTTTCAGTTTCAATGGTTCCGGGTCGCTTTCGCTGCCGTCGCCGTCTTCGCTTTCCAAGAGGTAGGCCACATAATCGACGGCGGCGTCGGCCGGTGTAGGCCTTCGTTTCTTTTTCTCTTTCTTTTCCTCTTCTTCCTCTTTCGGTATCGACTCAAGGAAATTGTCGATGAGCGAAATCGTCCTGTTGTCTTTGCCTGTGGCCGTCTCTTTCGACTGTTCGGTGTTTTGCTGTACTTTGATTTTATAATGTGCGGCTTCCACCAACTGGAATATCACTGTGCGGTCGGTGATGTATATTGCGGCCCGGCGCAACTCTTCATCGAACGAAGGGTCGTGCAGCAGGTACAGGTTTTGCAGCATCAGCAGCCTTGCTGTCTGGAAATATGGATACAGGGCCAGCATGGATCTTAACTCGTACAGGGTGTCCCTGTCGAGTCGTTCCGGATGGTTGATCAGCTCTGTCAGTTCCATTTGCTTACCAATTGGCTACTGTTGCGTTGAAAATCTGGTCTGTAATCTCTTCCACCATTTGTGTCACCAACTCTTCTTGCACGGAGTTGAGCGTCTGGGTGTTGTCGTAAGTGGCGGTTGCGGTAAACTGCCTCTCGAAGTCTTCCGAGTGGTTGGCGTTGTTTGTAAAGCGCACGTTGACCGTCATCGACAATTCTGTTTGTGCTGAGAATCCCTCGCTCGACACTGCCTTGTTGCGTTGGTCATACCTGGTTATCTCGCCTTCTATCTTCATGTCGCCATCTCTCCTTACCTGTATCAGTTTGGTATGGTTGGCATAAAGATCCTTTAGCTGGTTGTTGAATATGCTGGCCATCGGGCCCCACACGTAGCTGGCCCGTATGGGGAAGTCGGCTATCTGTATCGTTTTCGTTTTCGTGTAATCGATGCTTGCACCGTTGAACTTATATGATATGGAGCATGCCAACAGCATGGTTGCCATGGCGCACGTAATCGCCGCTTCTGTGCAGCGGCGCAACCATGGTTTGCCGGTGTTTGCTTTTGTGTATTCCCGTATGGTCTTTTTCATTTGCTTTGTGTGGTTGGAGACGTCTGTTGGTTGCCGTGGCTGTTGTTGCCGTCGGTTATTCAAGTCCGTATTGCTTTATCCTGCGGTATAGTGTGCGGTCTGATATTCCCAGTTCCGATGCAGCTTTCTTCCTGTTGCCGCCGTTGCGTTCCAGGGCTTTTTCGAGCATTTGCCTGCCAATGGCGTTCAGGTTCAGGTTTTCGGGTTCGACATATTCTTCGGCTATCGCGTCTTCGGCCATGGTCTTTGGCTGTTGCTGTATCACTATCGGCCTTTGCTGCAGGGCCGTGCGGTTGTCTATCGGCAGCTTGCTGTCGTCGTTTTGCATTATGTGGCTCCCCTTCATCTCGTCGAGCTGCTTCTTGAGTATGCTCATGTCTTGCCGCAGGTTGTTGACGTTGCCTTGCAATTCGAAAAGTATCTTGTATAGGATTTCCCTTTCCGTCTCGAAGCTATGCTCGTTGTTGCCCGGTATCTTTGCCAGTTGTGTGCTTTCCTGGTCCTGGGGTATGAAGTTGGCCAGTATGTCGGCGGTGACAACCCGCTCCGGGCAAAGGATGGATATTTGCTCGGTTATGTTTTTCAGCTGCCTCACGTTTCCCGGCCACTTGTATTTCATCAGCATCCGTTTGGCGTCGTCTGTCAGGGTGACTTTCTCCATCCTGTACTTCTCGGCGGTTTGCATGGCAAACAGCCTGAACAGCAACACAATGTCCTCGCCCCTGTCGCGAAGCGGCGGCATTTGTATGGGTATAGAGTTAAGGCGGTAGTACAAGTCTTCGCGGAATCGCCCTTCGCTTATTGCCTTGCGTATGTTGACATTCGTGGCTGCCACAATCCTTACGTCGGTCTTTTTCACCTCGGTAGCCCCCACGGGTATGTATTCGCCCGTCTCCAGCACCCTCAGCAGCCTTGCCTGCGTGGCCAGGGGCAGCTCGCCAACCTCGTCGAGAAACAGTGTACCCTTGTTGGCCACCCCGAAGTAGCCGGGACTGTCGTTGATGGCACCTGTGAACGACCCTTTGACGTGGCCGAACAATTCGCTGTCGATGGTGCCTTCGGGTATTGAGCCACAGTTGATTGCGAAGTATTTTTCGCGGCGGCGTGGTGAATTGTCGTGTATCACGCGTGGTATTATCTCCTTTCCGACGCCGCTCTCTCCGATGATGAGCACACTAAGGTCTGTCGGCGCCACCTGCAGGGCGACGTCGAGCACATGGTTCAACGCGGGGCAGTTGCCCACAATGTTGTATCTTTGCTTTATGTTTTGGAGCTCCGAAACTTTCATCTATTGTGCGTTTACAGCCTCAGACTGTGGTTGCCGGGGCGCTGTTTTCCCCCGTATGCCGCGTATGGCTAATTTTCTGCAAAGGTACATATTTTCTTCGATATAATGCCAGTATGGCACTCTTTTTTAATGAATATACGCATTTTGCGCTTGTGCGCAAACGGGTCGGCGCGGTGCCGGCAACGGTATGTGGGCATGTTGGAAGCGGGTTAAGGCGCCAGGGGCGCATAGGCGGCGGTCTGCCTGCCGGTTTTGGAGTGTGAAAATACGCAGTAGGCCACTGCTTGCAAATATGCAACTTGACGACGGTCTGCCATGCCATTGATTTGTGCGCATTTCATGCCGCCCACCCGGATGGCCTGTTCCGCGCAGCGATACGGGCTGTTTCTTTAGACAAAACGGCCCTTTTGGCAATGCGGAAAGGTTTGTTTTGCAACTTGTTGAATGCCAGTCTGTTTGCTCGATTAGCCTTTGCGGCTGCCTTTAACGGCCAAGTGTTTATTTTGGCATTGGCTTGCAAGGCTTGTCCAAGTCGTGTCGGCAGGTGGCCGCCACCCATTTTGCTTTGTTCCACATTTCATGGAAAACGGGGCCTTGGGGCTGATTGCGCGTTTTCGGTTGTCGTTTGTTGTGCAAAGGCGGTGGCGGTTGCCTCCGTTTGCCACTGCGGCTGGGCCCGTTTGTCTCAGGCCCAGCCGCAGGTGTTGGTTGTTGTCCGTTATGGTGCTCTAAATGTGGTCAACTGCGCTTTTTGTCGAATTTGATTAGCAGAAGCCCAATGGCAGTCCATATCAGTTCGCGTATTCTCACGATGAGCGCTATCAGTATTCCTGCGTTTGCAGTGAGGGCAAGCCCCTTGGCCGACATAAGGAAGCCTCCCTCGCGGCCGCCCAGCTGTAGCGGCATGAAGAATAGCATGTTGGCAAACAGCGATGTGAATGCCAGTATGAGCACACATTGAAGGAAGTTGGCATGGGGCATTATTACCAGGAGCACGAAGTATATTTCGAGTGCCGAGGTCACCCTGCAGGCCAGTTCGAGCAACACTGCCGAGACGAAAGCCCTTGGGTTCTGGTTGTGAAGGGCCGCAATCTGGCTGTCGATGGTGGCCAGCTGCTCGCTGTGGCGCTCGATGAACCCACCCACCCGGCGCTTTAGTCCTGGGAAGTGGCTCAGTATGTTCATGCATCTCACGGCGATGCCTTTCTTATATCCCTTGATGAAAAACCAGATGGCCACTCCGCAAAGGGCGGCCACTATGGCCAGCATGATGCCCATGGCTATGTTCATGGGTTGCGTGGCCACGTAAAGCAGGCATGACAGCAGCCAGAACCACAGGTGCGAGAATATGTGCGTCATGGCGTAGAGAATCACCGACGCCGACGCACGCTCTGTCCCAATGCGTGGCGCGAGTGCCATTATACGGTAAGGCTCGCCTCCCATCAGTCCGCACGGTGTGGTGTAGTTGAGCGCAAATCCCGACACGGTTATTTTATACAGCCACCAGAAGCCCACCTCCTTGGGGCGCCTTAATGGTTCCCCGCGGTTGCTGCATCCAGTGCTTGCAATGATAATGTACCATGCCGAGGTGTTGAACATGTATAAGAATAGCCATAGGGCAACGACGGCCCCAAACCAATAGCCGGCTCGCCTGAGCCCGTCGAGCACTTGTGCGAAGTCGAGTTGCGTCACCATCACCACAAGCACAGCGATGCCGAAGATGAAGAACGCGTTCTGGTATTTCTTTTTCATTCTGCCTCAGGCTGTTCGTCTTCTTGTCTTTGCGGTTTGCTTTCGTGCTTGGGTTGCCTTTCTTCGTGCTTGGCCGGTTCTTTCTGCTTGGGTATGGCAAACCTTGTCTTCTCGCTTTCGTCACGTTTCTCGTGATACAGCTTGGGCAGCGGGTTGGCCATTGGTTCGTCGTAGCTTTTCCTGTTTCGGTATATGTCGATGGCGGTATATATGGCCTGTCGGAACGAGTTGGTGTCGGCAACGCCTTTGCCTGCAATGTCGTAGGCCGTGCCATGGTCGGGAGAGGTGCGCACGATGGGCAGTCCGGCGGTGTAGTTTACGCCTTCCTCCACGGCGAGCGCCTTGAACGGGGCCAGGCCCTGGTCGTGGTACATGGCCATTATGCCGTCAAACCGGCTGTAGGCGCCGCTGCCGAAGAATCCGTCGGCGGGGTAAGGGCCGAAGGCCTGTATTCCGCTTTCCTCAAGTTCATGTATTGCCGGTATTATTGTTTCCTGTTCCTCGGTGCCAATCAGTCCGCCGTCGCCTGCGTGCGGGTTGAGTGCCAGCACCGCAATCCTCGGGTTTGATATCCTGAAGTCGCGTTTCAGGCTGTTGAAGAATATGCGCGTCTTTTCTACGATAGCCTCTTTTGTTATGGATTCGGCCACCTCCTTAATGGGTAGGTGAGTGGTGACCAGGGCCACCCTCATGCCGCCGTTCATCAGTATCATCAGTGCCTTGTTGCCTTCGCCCACACAGTCTTCGATATACTCCGTGTGCCCGCAAAACTTGAACAGTTTGCTTTGTATGTTCTTTTTGTTTATCGGGGCTGTCACAAGCACGTCGTACAGGTCGGCACGATAGTCGGTCATGGCGCGGTCGAGGGCCTTGAGCGCAGCTTCGCCGGCCTCTTTCGATGGCTGTCCCACCTCGATTTTCACTTCTTCTTCGAATGTGGTCAGCAGGTTGAGCCGTCCGTCACGTGCATCCTCGGCGCGGTTTATTATGCTGAAGTTGGTTTGCAGGTTGAGCATCTTGCGGTAGTATGCAGCCACTTTCGGTGAGCCGTATATGATAGGGGTGCATATCTCGAACATCGCCGGGTCTTCAAATGTTTTCAGTATCACCTCGTATCCGATGCCGTTTGTGTCGCCGTGGGTTATTGCCACGCGTATAAGTTTATTGTCCATAGATGTATTTTTATTTTAGTTTCTTAGGCTGCAGCGTGTGAAGTGCGGCCTCTATTTGTCTTATCAGATTTCGTTTTGTTTTCTCGGGTGCATACACAAACCCTTCTGCCACTATTGTGCGGCCTCTCGAGCTGTCGGCTGTGGCTATGCATACGAACGGGCCTCCCATGGCGTCGCCGGCCATTTCCCATAGGCCCCTTAGCTCTGTAGCCCGCCGTCCGTTGCTGTTTGTTTCCTTGCCGTAGACCGGGGCCCGTCGCGACGTGCGCATGTACATGCCGTCTTCCTCGCCCGGTATGTTGGCTCTCATCACGCTGTCGCGCTTGGCTACCAGTGTCGGCGTGCTTCGGTCGTAGCCCGGATAGGAGTAGACGCATATGCTTTGCATGCCGCTGGCGGCATTGTCTGACAGCCACACAAAGCCTTTGCCGCGTTTGATGGATTGCATGTCGGCAGGTATCAGCATGCTGCACGCTGTCTGTTCGGCCACGGCCTTTGTGCCTTTTGTGTTGTTGCGTTTCTTCAGCTCATCAGTTTCGGCTTTTATTTCAAACCGGTTTATCAGCCTTGACAACGGCTCGGTGATGTGCTTGGCGCCGTTTGCCGCCGTCAGTGCCGTTGGCATGTCTACATAGACCAGCAGTTGCGGCTTCGAGTAAACGTCTTTCTCGTATCTTATGGCTGGCTTTTGGCTTTTGCCCGTGCGTGCAATCACGATGCACCGTGCATATCGTGTGGCCTGTGTCAGCACAGTGTCGGAGGTAAGCGTCACGTCGAGCGACTTTTCCTGTTGTGGCAGCCCGGGGGCGGGTCTTTCCAGCTCGTCGGCCAGATTGCCGCCCGTTTCCATGTCGTCGGCCAGCAACAACACAGAGTAGGGCTCCCCACCGCTCTGTGGCTTCAGTGAAATTTCGTTGTCGCATGCCGCCATTGCCACCCCCATGCAAATTATTGCGGCTGCCTGCACTGCGCGTCTTGCCATGGCAACAATGCCCGTCATTCGGTCTCTGCGGTTTTGTGTGCCGTCGACAGCAGGCCGCAGGCGGCAAATATGTCTTCGCCCCGGCTTGCCCTAATCGTAGTGAACACGCCGTGGCCTGTCAGGTAGTCGCGCAGTTCCTCCATCTTTGTGTCGTCGGCCCCGTGCAGGTCGACACCGGGTATTTGGTGAAACCTGATCAGGTTTACGCGGCATTCGAGCCCTCGGAGCAGTTTCACCAGCTCGCGTGCGTGCAGCGGCGAGTCGTTGACACCGCCGAACACAATGTATTCAAACGACACCCTTCGCTGTCCGCTGAAGTCATATTGTTTCAACAATTCCACAACATCCCTAATGCCCATCTGCCCCTCGGCAGGCATCAGTTGGCGGCGTTGTGCCGGGATGGGGGAGTGCAGGCTTATTGCAACATGGCATTGGCTCTCGTCGAGAAACCGGCGCAGCTTGTTCTTTATGCCCACGCTGCTCACGGTTATCCGCCTCGGGCTCCAGGCCCAGCCATAGTCTGAGGTCAGCACCTCTGTCGCGCGCAGCACGTTGTCGAGGTTGTCCATAGGCTCGCCTTGTCCCATGAACACTATGTTGGTGAGCCTGTCGTGCTCGGGCAGCGAGTAAATCTGGTTCAATATGTCTGCGGCGGTTAGGTTGCCTTCAAAGCCCTGCTTGCCTGTTTGGCAGAAGAGGCAGTTCATCTTGCACCCCACCTGCGACGATACGCACAGCGTGGCCCGTTCGCCGTCGGGTATGAACACCGTCTCGACATACTTCCCGGCAACCGTCGGGAACAGATACTTCACCGTACCGTCCTTTGATTCCAGCCTTTCTGCCGGCTCCATGGCTCCCACGGTGTACGCCTCTTCAATCCGTGCACGGTTTGCTTTGGATATGTTGGCCATGTCTGCGATGGCCGTTACGTGCTTGTCGTAGAGCCATCCCGCCATTTGTTTGCCCACAAATGACGGCAGCCCGAGTGTGCGGGCTGTGGCTGTCAGTTCGTCGAGCGTCATGCCCATCAGTATCTTTTTGCCGCTTTCCATGCTTGCATTCTGTGTAATTAGAATGCAAAGTTACTGTAAATCGGGCGAATATCAAAATAATTAGGCTATTTTAAGGGCAGTCGTTGCTTATAGGCGGGTAGGCAGGCTGTCATTGGCGAGGTTGTTGCTGTTTGCGGGCCTCGGGGTGTTTGGAATGCTATTACAGTGTCATTCAACCTTGTTTCCGTTTTTGTCGATATAGTACCACTCGTCGCTCTCCCAATAATGATACTCACCGCGTGAACCCGTGGCTTCCTTGCTTTTGCCCTTGTCGGTCACTTTCGCCTTGCCGTTTTTGAAAGGGAAGCCAAAGGCAAAGCGGGGCTTTATTACCGGCTTGCCCTTCTCGTCGGCGTAACCTATTCGTCCACGGTTGTCCACTATGCGGTACATGCCGTCTTGTATGTAGTCGTCGCCATTGTCAAACCGGTATGGGCGGTAATGGACTGTGACACAACAACAGCACAACAAAGCGGTGGCAAGCATTGTAATGACTCTATTCATGATGAAAAATGTTGCATGTTTAATGGCTGCGAAAAGCCCGTTGACTTGAATATTCACCCATGTCCCGATGATTTACAGTGTCCTTTAGTGGCAAGCCGGGCTGAGTAGTGTCTGTGCAATCTGTCTTTTCCCGGTCGCCGTGACGCATGATGATTGTCTTGCAAAAATACTTTATTTGCTTCATATAACGTTTCTTCTGTGCATTTTTATTTGAAAATAAGTAGGTGTTCAAAATTAATTGCCATCAAATTGTGCGCTCTTTCGGAGATGCATGCCAAAGTCCGAAGAGAGAGCGTAGCGGGCTACGCGACCGATGAGACTTTGGTATGCGGCCCGAAAGAGCACACAAGATGGTGGCAAAGATATAGAGGACACCTGCAAGGTCTATTGTATCGGTTAATTTTGAACAGCTACTTACAATACTCTGTTGGTAGTAAAGCATTATATTTTCATACCGAATGCATTTACAACAAGCCTATGACAGTTACCGATATATACGAAGGGATAAACAACAGCGTTGGGTATTATTTCGAGTGGGCATAGGCTCACCCGAGGCACGGGCTTCTGGTTGCGGCAGCATTGCTTGCATTTTGGCTCGTCGGGTTGTTGCGTCGATGGGAGTGGGCGTGCCGTTGGCAGTACTATTACAAGCTGTGGATGTTCGACGCTTGCAAGCCGGAGACGAAGCGGAAGATACAGATTGCGCTGGTGTCTTTGTTGCTCATACTCATATTGGTATGGTATTTCATGTGGGTTTGATGCCCCATGGGATGTCTGGCTAATGCCTGTCAGTATCTTGACATGTCTAATTTGATATACCAATTGCCTTTTATGGGTTTGTATATAGTGGTGTCGCTGTTTGCCTTGCCATACATCTTGTTCAGGTCTGTGTGCTCGGCTTTGTCTATGTCCTTGCGGTTTCTCAATCCGGCATCGTAGACAATGCTTTTTGATACAGTTGCTCTCATGGTTCCATGGCAGTAATACTGCATTGTGAGACTAAGGTTTTCGGCACCTGCCGTATATGGCCCGTCGCGGTCGACGAGTATGAAACCGCAACCTGTCTCGGCCAACAATGAGTCGAGCATCGTCCTGTCGGGTGCTGACAGTCCGTAAACGGGCGTGTCGGTTTCTTCGTCCGGGCCGTCAGGTGTATTGCTTTGGCGTGCTGCCGAGTCTGCCGGGGCTGTTTCATATGGGTAGAGCGGAGGGTAGTGGAAGCTGCCCACCGAGTTGTCGGCAACGATGTCGTAAATCCTGTTGAATGCCGCTTCGTGTTTTTCAAAGCTGTCCAGTATTTCATCGTCGGCTGGTGGCAAGGCCGTTTTGCAGCCTGCTGCAGACATGATGGCCACGATTGGCACTATGATTGGCTTTTTCATATTCCTTGTTTTTTGTCGTTCCCTTTTGTCGCTTACAGCCTGTGCCACACTCGCCGGTAGCCTTTTTCTGTAAAACTGCTGTCTCGTGAATGTGTGCTATGCCTTTTTCTGTCATTCGCCTTCCTTGCCATGCCATTTTGTTTCCACGGCACCGGTCTCACAGTTGCATTCGTTCCATTGCCCGGTTTTTTCGCCGTTGGCGTATTGTCCGGTCACGAGATAGACGAGAGTGCCGTCGTTGCGCATCAGTTCATTGCGGTAAATGCCGTGCAGCACGCCGTTCTTGTAGTGTCTCAGTATATTCGAACGCATTCCGTGACCGTCGTCGGTCGTCTTCCATTCCATTCCGTCTTTCTTTCCGTTGGCATAGTTCGCCTCATACACAGGCTTGCCGTCGGTTTTGTCGAAATGCCGCTCCTTGCCGTTTTCCACGCTCATTTTGTAATTCTTTTCAGTGTCCAATGCACCGTTGCTGAAATATGTCCTTACCGTTCCGTCAATCTTGCCGTTGCTCATCGGGGTCTCTTTCATCACCGTCTTGCCCCCTGCATGGTATTCCGTGAACAGTCCGTCGCGCTTCCCCAAGGCATAGTTACCCGCCTCGCGCAACTCGCCGTTGCGGTAGCGGCGGTATTCTCCGTCCATCATTCCGTTTTTAAACTTCACCGTTTCCAGGTCGAGTCCGCGCTTTATTCGGTATTCGTCTTTGAGCGGTTTGCCCGATTCCCTGTTGTAATACACCGTGCGTTGGTGTTCGTCGACCACGGTAAGCAGCTCTTTCCACTCTGTTATTTTCTGTGCCGTTGCCGCTATCACAGCCCCGACGAGGGCCAATGCCATTGCAATTCGTTTCATAGGCTGTATTATTAATTATTGTCGTGAGTCGCATTACGGGAAGTATTGTATGCGTATATACCAGTTCTTGTCGATTGGCTTATATATGTCAACCAGTTTGTATGGGTCGGAGTCGTGTCTTGCGAAAAACACTTCGTTGAGGTCTTTGCCCTCTATGAGTTCCGAATGTGGCGGTGTCTTGCTGTAAATGATGTTCTTATACAGCCCGAACGATGTGAATGCCTTGCAGTAGTATGTGAACTCTACGCATGTGTCTTCGGCCGCCCCGGCATCGGGCTTACCCTTTTCCGGGGCGTGGAAGCCTATCCACAGGCACCGTGTTTCCTCGACAAGCGAATCAAGGCGTGGGCTGTAGGCTTTGAGAAAAGCGTAGAGCAACGAGTCGTCAGCTGCCAGCAGGCTGTCTGGCCCGTACCCATTGCTAGTGTAATACATGTCGCAATTGCTTTGCCACACGGTTTCTGCTGTTTGCTCGAAGCTGCTTCTTTTGGCGTTGAATATGCTTATAAGTTGACTGTCTGTCGGCATTTCCGACCAGTCGGCACATCCATACAGCAGCATAGATAGTATGATTGCCAGTGTGATACGTGTAATGTGCATCTCGAAAATTATTGTCGTTTATGTTGCTCCGGGTATATCATGGTGTAACAGCCTCATGGCTTGATGTCTGTCAGGTGCATCACACCATAGTGTTGCTCGGGGCATTCCAAGTAGAAATATCTGGTCACTTGAGTGCTGTCAGGCTGTTTTTGGAATCTCATTGCTATTTTGTGCATGTTGTTTATGGTGCCGACCGACTCAAATGTTGTTGTCTCCAGCCATTTCCAATTTGGCCTCCCGTTTCCCCACAGCATGTTTCCTAACATATTGCCGTCGGCCAGTCGGGCCTGCAAGGCTGGCGAGCAATAGGCTTGCAGTATTTCATCGACTGATTGGCGTGACTGTTCCGGCAGCGACAGCTCATGCATGCACAGTGCCAGGAACTCAGAGATAAAGCTTGCCTCTGTCGACAAATCCCCATCCATAACATAGTCGTGCGGGTATTGGCATACTGGATATGACGGGGTGAAAGCTAATATTCGCGTTGTGCAGTTGTCTGTACCAGATTCGCAACAAGAAGCGTATGCGTAACAAGTAGTGGGAGAGAAGTATAGCGGGCCGACCGTCAACTCTGTCTGTCCGACCGAGTGTTCTGCCATAAAGCTTTGGGGTGACACAACGAAATCTTTGATAACAGGCCTGCCGTCTTTGCTTATTGTGATTCGGCTGGCATATATGGCATACCGTTGTGCTCCGATTCCGCATGTGTCGAGGTGTTCATGACCGTGGTAAAACTGCTCGATGCTCATATGCCACGCCCCGAAAGTGGTGTCGACATGTTGCGGTTGGTTTTCAAAAGCCCCGATGTCTGCAGGCACCAACCTGCTTACGGTGTCGTTATGCAGTATGTTGCGTTCCGCTGCAAGGCCTTGCCGGTTGTCCGAAAGGCTGTAGTTGTCGTTAAGCATACAAGCTGCTATAAAAACCAGAGGAACTATTTTCATTGCCGTCGTCGTCTTTTGTTACTTTCTCCCTGTTGTCGGGCCGTTGCGCGCAGGCTTAGCCTTGGGGGCTTCATTCCCAAGGTGGTTTTACCAGTCTGTTGCTTTATCCGGCTCGCCATGGCCGTTTGCCTTGCCATGGCTTTGGGTATCGTGTATGGCGGCATGCCGGTGGCCAACCGTTGTGTCCTATGCCGGCAGGCAATATGCAGCCATGTTCAGAACACATCGTTGCCCCACCATTTGTCAAATGTGCGCGGGCATATCTTGCGTATAGACTCTTCGTCGTCCTCATCCCACTCAAAATCAATCTCATACGTGCGTAGCGGCATGGAATAGCGTTCTGCTGCAAAAATGAAATAGTCTTCGTCGCCGGTCCGCTCCTCGAGAACCTCAATGACGGCATAGTCAAGTTCCTCTTGTTCCGGATAGTCGTTGTCTTCCGGGTCTTCGAGTTTGGCGAACACGTCGCACAACGAGTCGGCATCCTCCAATGCCTTGTAGAACACTTCGCGCCCCCGGGCAATGAGCCAGAACCGGAAATAGTCGAATGAGTCATCGCTGCATCCGCCGAGCACAACGTATGCCACAGCACACAGGTCTTGCCTGTACGACATGTTGCAAAAGTGCGTCCACCAATACATATAGCCAAACAGCTCGTCTTCAGACAGCGGGGCCAGGCATTCCTTGAGGCGCCGGCCGTGGTTGGAATCTTCAATAATCGACCAAAATCTGCCTTCGGTCATCAGCTTGGATGGGTCTTTTTTCATTTTGTTGATTTTAGGGTTGCTTTATTGTTCATGTTGCCTTTGGCCGCATTTTGCGGCCTAAGGCACCCCGGCTCTACCGTGGATATTCAATCTTGATGCTCTTGCCGTCCAATGCAATGGCGTCGCTTATGGTTATGGCCAGCTTCTGTTCTGCCGAAAATCCCAAGGTCTCGCCATCGTTGAGGGTCACGTCGCCATCCAATACATAGGCCGTTATGTTAAGGAGAAAGTCGCGCATGTCGTTCAGGTCGGCATTGTCGGCATACACCTCCATCTCTTCCTTGCCGAACTTTCTCATGCCGTAAGTGTATATGCCCGAGTGTTCGGCTGTGCGGTAAACGCCAAACCACACCCAGTCTAATATCGGCAGGGCGTCGTCATTCTTCTTCATCAGCGACGCCACATCGCTGTAAAAGCCCGGATGGAACACAGCCCCGTCGGTATATACGGCGGTGGCGCCATCCTGCCTGAGGCATGAAGCCACGATCTTGGTGAACAGCTTGCCGCGCTCTATCGGTCCGGCCTCCTTGCCAATCACCGAGACCATGATTTGGGCCTTGTGGTTTTTGGCCGCGTCGACGGCTTCCGGCCACATGTAGTTTGCGGCTGCGTAATGCTCGGCCTCGCCGTTCGGAACCGGGCCCGGCATAAGGGCGGCTGCCACCGTAATGTCGCCGAGTGTGCAAACCATAGCGTTGTCGCTGTCGTTGTCTGCCAGTTCGATGCCCCAGTCTGCCTTGCAGTCGTTAATGAGTTTTGCTTTGTCCCACTGGCATTCAGACAGTAGCACGAATGCCACAAATACTCCTGTATGGTTGTTTTCTTTTCCCATGCTAAATTGTTTTAATCTTGTTAGAGTTTCTTTTACAGCACAGTGTGAAGGACCTGTCATTGGCCAGTGATGCTATCCGGGCCATTTTCCTTCTGCTAACTTGCTGTGGCAAATGTAATAAATATTCCCCAAACATTCGAGTGCCGTTTAGTTTTAACGTCAAAACGGCCAATGTTTGGCCGTCAGTTTGGCTTTATGCCCTCTTGCGGCAATATGTGCTTGTGCCGTTGTGACCCGTTGTGTTTGTAGGCAGTGTTTTTCATGCAGTTGGGTTTTGTTGCGTCGGCTCTTGCAAAGTGGGCGTGGGACAAGTTGTCACAGCCCGTTCGCCTACCGTAAGCGCCCAATATGGCAGCTATGTTTGCCGGCAACGTTTGCCGAGTCTTTTCCGAAAGAGTCGGAATAGCGGTCCGCAGGCAAGTCTTTGAGCGCGTATTCGTAGCGCTTCCGGCCGACCTCAATCTTGTCGGTCGTGGCAGTGCTAATTCTGTTTATTAGTTTTCAGTAGTGTTGTTTGATTTTAGGGATATTAGAATAAAGATGAAATCTCTTGTCTTTCATGTTGGTTTCTGTTGAAAATTTTGGTGGGTGAATATGTTGCGTTTTACCATGGTGCAATGACGCGGAATATCAAATGAATTGCAAAACGTGCCGTTTCGGGCTGCAAAACGCACTGTAATGCACAATAAAACGTGCCGTTTCAGACGATGAAACGGTAAGCTTTGTTACTCTGTTGACTTGTCAATGACTACAGGGGCGGCTATTTCTTTATGGTGGCTTTTACCAGTTTGCTGCCTGCCACGTTGACGGAGTCCTTGCGGAACGACTCCGAATAGCGGCCGGCGGGCAGGTTAGAGAGCACGTGCTCGTTGCACTTGCGGCCCGCGTGTATCTTGTCTGTCGATGCTGTGGAGATGGCGTTGAGGAGCGTGTTGGCTATCAGGCCGGCCTGGCTGGTGCTGTTGCTGTCGTCGTCAGAGTCTACGCTGGTGTCGAGGGTTATGGCTCCCTCGCGCCCGTAGAGCGTGCGGCCCGTCTTGGTGGAGCGCAGGCGGTAGTCTATGTTTACCGTTATCTTGCCGCCAACGTTGTCGCGCCGCCAGTCCTTTATTATGGTGAAAAGGGCCGCGTCGGCGCCGAGCACATCGCGGAACTTGCCCAAGTCGCCGTCGACGAACAGCTCGGCGTCGTATGCACTCTCGTGCTGAAGCATCTCCATTGTCATTTCCGGCGGAAATACATAGTAGCCCTTTTCGCACAGCGGGTGGTAGAGCGAGGTATAGAAGTAGTCTTTTGCCTCGGCGTGGTTGGTGTTGTTGATGGGCGGCATGATGACTATCGACAGCGGTTGCTCCTCATACATGGCCGGATATTGGTCGGCGAGGGTGGGCTGTGAGGTGGTGACGCAGGCTGTGAGTGTGGCGCATCCCACGATGGCGGCTATGGCTTTCTTCATTTTTCTATCTGTTTTATTATCCGTGAGATGTACCTTTCTGATTCCGGGTAGAGCTTGATTTCCTGCCGGAGGAAGCTGAGGCCTTCGTCCTTCTTGCCCGTCTTGTAGAGCAGGTATCCGTATTCGGCATACAGACCCGGCGGCACTGCGCCGCGCTTTCCGCCCTGATACTCGGTCATGCGGCGGTAGGTGTCGAGCAGTTTGGCCTGCAGCTCCTCAGTCTGCCGCTTGTTGTACTTGTAGATGGCATTGTCGTAGTTGTGCCACGAGTACAGACTCTCTGGCCCGGTGCAAGCGCATAACAGGAGCGCGGCGGCGAAAATCCACTTCAGGTTATTGCTCATGGCAGCGTGATTTGTTTCACCTCTTGCGTGGAAACCACAATCTTCTTCCGGTAGAGAGTCTTGTCGCCATGGCTCACGGTGACGGTGCGGGTGCCCGTTCCTATGACGTATTGTGTGCCGTGGCGTGCAGACTTCTTGCCCTTCACCACGCGTGCCGTGAACGGCTTGCCGCCGTCAATGGTCACTTGCACGTCTTTTCCGGCATACTCATTGGGGCTGACAAACAGCAGGTAGGCCCTGTCTTCCTTGCCGCTCTGCTGCTCCACGGGCAGGTTGACCTTGCAACCGGCCATCAGCAGGGGCAGCGCAAGCATTATGATAGTCTTTCTCATTGTTCTTCCTCTATTATGTAGTTGCCCATGTTGGTGGCGTCAATCTTTTCGGCCGTGTCCACCGTCACCACCGAATACTCCGTCTCGGGGGTGTTGCCTCCCGTGGCTGTCACCGTAGCCTGGCCCACCTTCTTGCCCGGCAGGGGAATCATGATGCCGGTCTGTGGGTTCTTCACCTTCTTGCCCTTGGTCTTTATGGCAAATGTCATGCCCTCCGTAATGCCCTGACTCTTGCCACCGGCAATGAGCACTCCGTCCGTGTCGTAGGATATGAAGTAAGTCTTCCATGGACTGTCGGCACACTTGTTCACAATGTTCTCCACCAGTTGGCCTATGGCTTCAGATATGGCCTTGTCGCTCAGCGTTGCGTCATAGCCGGCCTGTCCGCCCACTCCGAGGGTGGTCTTTGTGGTCACTTCGGCCGAGCCTTTGGCCTCGTCGGCATATATTATAAGCCCTGTCGACACATCGACCAGCCTTACGGCCACGGCAGCATCCACGGTTTGGGTCTTCTGAGCGGAGAACACGCGGTTCTTGCCCGTCTCCTTCCGTCCGTATTCTGTCACCGAGCCGATGATCATGTAGTCGGCTCCTACGGTCTGTGCCGTGCCGTTGCCTTTCTGGCATTCGTCAAGAAGAGAAGCAAGGTCGTTTCTCTCCAGCAGTATAAACTTGCCTGTGGCGGCAAGCTTGGCCGACAGTATGTCAAGCGCCTGCTTGCCCATCGGGTCGTTCTCCTTGTCGTAGAAGATGCCTTTTGCATACTGGGTCTCGTTCGAGAACCTGCCGATGGCCACCTTGCGCTTCAGGGTCAAGCCATTGTTTTCCACTTGCTGTGGCGTCTCTATGACTTCAGTCTCGCGCTGGGCCGCAGCGTTTGCGACCGGAAGCATTAGCAAAAATATGAATAAAAGCCTGTTCATATCGTTGTATTTTTTGTTTTTGTTGATTTCGTGTCTTGTTCGGTTACGATTCAAAACGTTTGATGTATGTATGCGGTTGTGCCGCAATGGCATATTCAGACGGTCAGTGAGAGAGCGTGCCCTCTATTTCCCCGTGGTGTCTGAACTGATTGCAAATATACAAAATAGTTTAGAGTAGGCGGGTATTTTATACTATATTATATTTCTGTGTTTTCGGCTTTTGCTTTTCTTGAAGTAGTTTTGATTTCATCAAAGTTGTCTTTTAAGTAGGTGTTCAAAATTAATTGCCATCAAATTGTGCGCTCTTTCGGAGATGCATACCAAAGTCCGAAGATAGAGCGTAGCGGGCTACGCGACCGATGAGACTTTGGTATGCATCTCCGAAAGAGCACACAAGATGGTGGCAAAGATACAGTGGACACCTGCAAGGTCTATTGTATCGGTTAATTTTGAACAGCTACTTATAACAGTTGCATTGAATGTCTTTGAGGCCATATTTGCATGTTTGTTTCATCACATAGCCCGCCATGCTCGTTGGCAAACAAACAAATCGGCCTCTAAAATATGCCTCTATCCGACGGTTGAAAAGCAAAACGGCCTCTTTAAGACTCCGGCTGCCGGGCCGACACGGCCGTGATGTTTCTTTGCAATGCCTTGTCGGGTGTGCGGTTGTGTCGTCATTGGCGTGGCACGTGGTGGCCGAGAGGCCGTTTGTGAATGCGGTGTGAATATGTGGCGTCCAGATAATGATGCCTTTCAATCGCGGCTTTCACACAAAAACTAAATGGAACTTAAAGAATCACAAACAAGTAATTTATGCCAAAACATCCGTAAATGATATATCCGTTTACTCGATTGAAAATATTAATTTTGCAGCGAAAATGAATTGCCGGCCGCCTTGCCGGGCGAGTGAAGCCACTGAAGACGGGCGGCAAACTGAAAATATAAACAGATAAAACGAATTATACAATGAAGACTATCAGCAACACTGAGTTTGGCGGAGAGCGCCCGCTGTTCGCATCACACGACCTGCACATCGACAATGTGACCATCCGTGAGGGTGAGTCGGCCATAAAAGAGTGTAGCAACATCATCGCGACCAACTGCCGTTTTGAGGGCAACTACCCCTTCTGGCATGTACATGGGTTTACCATCGACCGCTGTTACTTCGACGTCGGCGGGCGTTCGGCACTGTGGTATTCTGACCACCTGAAGATGACAAACACCAAGATAGACGCCCCGAAGATGTTTCGCGAGATGAACGACATTGACATCGAGAACGTGGAGATGACCGATGCCGACGAGGTGTTCTGGCGGTGCAAGCGCATCAATGCCAAGAACCTTAAGCTGCAGGGCGGGACCTATCCGTTCATGTTCAGCGAAGACATCACCATCGACGGGCTGGAGAGCGAGAGCAAGTATGTGTTCCAATACGTGAAGAACGTAGAGCTGCGCAATGCGCGCATAACTACCAAGGATGCTTTCTGGGAGGTTGAGAACGTCACCGTCTACGACTCGGAGCTCAACGGAGAGTACCTGGGGTGGCACTCGCGCAACCTTAGGCTGGTAAACTGCCATATCACGGGCGAGCAACCGCTCTGCTATGCCAACGACCTGGTGCTCGAGAACTGCACCTTCGGCCCCGACTGCGACCGCGCTTTCGAATACTCCACGCTTCAGGCCGACATACGCGGCTCGATAACCAACATAAAGAACCCCACGTCGGGGCGCATCGTGGCCGACGCCATAGGCTCTGTCACCATCGACGAGAACATCAAGGCGCCGGCCGACTGCGTGATAGAGACACGGCCGTAAGGCTGCCGCCTGTAGGCATACGCCGTGAGGTAGTTTTATTCAACCACCCAAACCGAATCTAATGAGCATTGGCAACTGCACGCAGGCAGCGTCGCGCACAGCCATCATCATAGCCTATTTCCTGGTCTATGTGGTGTGGGGCTCCACCTATTTCTTCATCGGTGTGGCCCTCGAGGGGCTGCCGCCGTTTCTTCTCGGGGCTTTCCGCTTCACGGCGGCAGGGCTCATCTTGCTTGCCGTCTGCCGCCTGCGCGGTGAGCGCGTGTGGCGTACAGGACTGGTGCGGCGTTCGGCCGTGAGCGGTTTGGTGCTGCTTTTTGTCGACATGGCCGTCATCATGCTCGCCCAGCGATATGTCAGCAGCAGTCTGGTGGCCATAGTCGCCTCGTCTACCGCGGTGTGGATAATGCTGCTCGACGTGCCGGCGTGGCGGCAAACATTCAGCAATCCCGTGGCCGTGGCCGGCATACTGATGGGCTTTGGCGGCGTGGCACTGCTCTATGTCGAGCAGCTAGGCTCCGGCGGCAGTGCCGTCCACCATGAGCGTGGGGTGCTGCTGCTCGTGGCCGGGTGTGTCTCGTGGGCGCTGGGCACGCTCTACACAAAGTACCGCTCGTGCGGCACAGAGGCGGTGGGCGGCTTTGCCGGCTCGGCCTGGCAGATGCTTTCGGCCAGCGCTGCGTTCTGGGTTTGCGCGCTGCTTGGCGGCGATGCCGAGCAGACCGACCTGGGCGAGGTGCCGCGCCGCGCTTGGGCTGCATTGCTGTATCTTGTGACATGCGGGTCGATACTGGCCTATACGGCCTACGTATGGCTGCTGAAGGTGAGGCCGGCAACCGAGGTTGCAACCCACGCCTATGTCAACCCGGTGGTTGCCGTGGCCATTGGCGCGGGGGTAGGCGGCGAGCATGTCACCATGGTTCAGCTGTGCGGGCTGGCCGTGATACTGCTCAGCGTCATGCTGGTGAGCAGGCGGCGCTGACGGCTGCCTTCCCCGCGGCTGTGGCGCAGGCTTGCCGTTGGCTGTCGGTTCGGTAGTGGTTGATGTTTTTGCCAACACAAGACAAATGATGATAAGTAGCTGTTCAAAATTAACCGATACAATAGACCTTGCAGGTGTCTTCCATATCTTTGCCACCATCTTGTGTGCTCTTTCGGGCCGCATACCAAAGTCTCATCGGTCGCGTAGCCCGCTACGCTCTCTCTTCGGACTTTGGCATGCATCTCCGAAATAGCGCACAATTTGATGGCAATTAATTTTGAACACCTACTTACATGCCTCTGAAAGTGCATGCATGCAGGCCGTCAGGATGGGGCCGGGCCGCCCCGGTGGGGCCTGCATGCCGTTGGCCGTGGCAGCGGGGCACATGTTGCACTGCAATACGGGCCGTTTTACAACCCGAAACGGCACGTTTCGCAATCCAAAACGACCCGTATCGCAACCCGCTGACTGTCAGTCTGTTGGCCCGCTTTGGCAGACTGGTGTGGCGGGCACGCAAAAGTAGGCACCGGCCGTGTGGCCGGGGGCATGCCGGCATGGGCACGGCCTACGGCCAGCATTTATAACATAAATACAAAATACACACATGGAAAATATCCGTGAAGGGCATGGCGGCATGGCCATGCCCGTAAGGAAGAAAGAGCGTTTCGCCATACTCGACATATTGCGCGGCTTCGCCCTCGTGGGCATAGCGGTGGCCAACTTCCCCGAGTTTGCGCTTTTCACCTTCCTCAAACCCGACGCCGTGGCAGCCATGCCTACGGCCGGGGCCGACCGATGGGTGCGTTTCTTGCAGTATGTCTTCGTGGATGGAAAGTTTTACACCATCTTTTCGTTGCTCTTCGGCATAGGTTTCTCTATCATTATAAGCAACGCCATGAGGCGCGGGGCCAGCGGTTTCCGCATATTCTACCGCCGTATGGCCATACTGTTGGGCTTCGGCTTTGTGCACCTTATGTTTATATGGAGCGGCGACATACTCATGCTGTATGCGCTGATGGGTATGTTGCTGCCGTTGTTCCGCAACTGTTCCGACCGCACACTGCTGTCGTGGGCGGCCGTATTGCTCTTCGTCCCGGTGATAATCGATTTCGCCTGCGAGTTTGCCGGCGTAAGTCTGTCGGCCGGCGTGGTGAGGCTTCAGCAGCACTATTGCGCCAAGTATGGCATCACCGACGACAATTTCGCTTACTGGCTGCGCGATGCCGACAGCTATGGCGGCGTGTTCCAGTTTCTGGTGCAGGGAGCCTTGGTGCGCGTGCAGGAGTTTGTCGATGGCAACCGCTACTTCAAGGTGATGGGATTGTTTCTAATCGGCTTTTGCATAGGGCGGCGGCGCATGTATGCCCACACCGTGATGCGGCGGCGCATGCTGCGCAGGGTGGCGCTGACGGGATGCTGCGCAGGGTTGCCTTTGTCGGTGGTATATGCGTGGAGTGCTGTCAACGGCCACCCGTGGGGCAACGCGGCCCACAGTCTTCTCTACTTTGTCAGCGTCTACATAGTGGGCTTTGCCTATGTAGCCGCCATCTGCCTTGTTTACAACAGGCATCCCCGGGCAAGGGTCTTCAGCCTGTTCTCTGCTCCCGGGCGCATGGCCCTTACCAACTACATCGGCCAGTCTGTTTGGGGCATGGCCATATATTACGGCATTGGCCTGGGCCTGGGGGCATCCATGGGCCTGTCGCTGGTGGTGCCGGTGGCCGTTGGCGTGTGGCTCGTCGAGGCGCTTTCCAGTCTGCTGTGGCTGCGTTTCTTCAACTTCGGGCCGCTCGAGTGGATATGGCGCATGCTCACCTACGGCAGGCGTTTCCCGCTGCTGCAGAAGCAGTGAGGCCGGTTTCGCCGGGGCCGCGCCCCGGGTGTGGCTGCCGGTGCCGGCTCTGCTGCCCTGTAGGTGGGGCCGATGGCTTTTCCCGCATGTTTAGTCGTGTCGCGTAGACTATGGCTAAGCATGCGGGAACATTCGTCATGCGTCAGTGGCCCATGGTGGCGGCTCCCCGGCCTTATGCCCCGGCGGCTCCCCGCCGATGGCTGTAGTGTCAGCTTATCTTGGCAATGAACTCGGTGAGGAGGCGGCCAAGGCTTTCGGCCACAGAGCAACTCATGTCCATCTCCGACAGCGAGGTGGCCACCAGGCCCGACACGTCGTCGATGCTTTTGCGCATGCTTTTGCCTTTGTCTGTCAGTGAAATTATGCGCTGCCTCTGGTCGGTGCAGTTGTAGCCGCGCATTACCAGGCCCTGCTTTTCAAGCCTTTGGAGCAGCGGGGTGACCGTGTTGCTCTCGAGCATGAGCCTGGCAGAGATTACGTTTACGGGCACCCCGTCTTGTTCCATGAGTATCTTCATCACAAGATATTGCGGATAGGTGATGCCCAAAGGCACAAGGTAGGTCTGGTATGTCTGTTGGATGAGCCTGTTGAGGGCATACAGCTTGAAGCTTACCTCGTCGTCTAATTGCTGAGATGGTATATTTCCCATTGTGTGGTTTTGTTTGCTTGGAACTGCAAAGTTACACTGTTTTTTCATTGGCGGGCCTTTTTCGCGTTTAAAAGACCCTTTTCCTGCCAAAAAGGTCGAGTCAGTCGTGTGCGACTGAAAAGCTTGCGCGTTGGCGCGCCTTGGCCGGGTTGTTGCATGAAGGCAATTGTCGGGATGCAACAAACGCAACCGGCAGAAAGGAACATACAGAATGGAAAAGAAACAGATAGACTTCGTGACTCACCCGCAGGGAGTTCACATGGTTGGCGACGGGTTCAGGGTGCACAACTTCATACCGCAGGTAGATGGTCTCGGACGCTACGACATGGACCCTTTCATACTGCTCGACTACAATGCGCTGATGCATGTTGAGCCTGGCGGGCAGAGAGGGGTGGGGCCGCACCCGCACCGCGGCTTTTCTACGGTGACGGTGGCCTACCATGGCAGTGTGGCCCATCGCGACAGCAAGGGAAACCATGGCGTGATACACGCGGGCGACGTGCAATGGATGACAGCGGCCGGTGGCGTGTTGCACGAGGAACTTTTTGAGAAAGAGTTTGCATCGAGGGGAGGCGATTTCCAGATGGTTCAGCTTTGGGTGAACTTGCCCGAAAGCCATAAGACCGACGCGCCGTCGTACCAGGCAATAAGGCATGAAGACATGGGCTTCTATGCTTTGCCCGGTGGCAAAGGAGTGGTAGAGGTAATCAGTGGAGAATACAAGGGCGTGTTTGGCCCGGCAAAGAGCGTCACCGATGTGAGCCTTTTCAATGTCAGGATGGGCAAGGGGGCCGTGGCCGACTTCGCCTTCCCGAAGGAAAACACCACGGCATTGCTGGTGATTAGCGGTGCTGTCGAAGTCAACGGCGTTGATGTGCCGCAAGACAACCTGTTGAAGTTCAAGCGAAAAGGCGAGGAGTTCAATGTCGTTGCGACCGAAGACGACACTGTGGTGCTGCTGTTTTTCGGTAAGCCTCTCAACGAGCCAATCTATGGCATGGGGCCTTTTGTGATGAGCAACCACGAAGATTTGGTCAAGGCATTCAGGGATTTCGGCAACGGAAAGTTTGGTGAGATTTGATTATAAATTATAAATGATATGGCAACAAAAGAAAGAAAAGTTATTCAGAAAGTAAAAGGCGTAAGGGCGGTAGACGGAGCCGGCGTTAGCCTGGTGAGGGTTTTGGGCAACGAGACGGTCTATGATTTCGACCCGTTCCTGATGCTCGACTCGTTTGACAGTACCAACCCCGACGATTACAGGCGCGGTTTCCCGGCACATCCCCACCGTGGCATAGAGACAGTGAGCTTCATAGCCAAGGGCCGCATGACCCACAAAGACCATCTGGGCAGCAAGCAAACCATTGGCGACGGCGAGGCGCAGTGGCTCACGGCCGGCTCGGGGGCGTTTCACTCTGAGCAGCCTTCGGGCGACAGGTTGCTGGGCTTGCAGCTGTGGCTCAACATGCCGAGAAAGCAAAAGATGGCCGCCGCACCGGCATACCATGGCATATTGCGCGATGAGATAAAGGAATTCAAGCTCGACGGAGGCACGCTGAGGCTGCTGACGGGCGAGTATGCCGGGCAAAAGGGATGGCAAGGCAAGTATGTTCCGCTAGATTATTACGACATAAGCATCGATTCAAACGCCAGGCTGGTCATCGATGTGAAGCCGGAAAACACCGTGATGCTGTTTACCTTGTCTGGCAGCGTGGTTTCGGGCGGCTCGCACATCAGTGAGAAAACGGCAGCGCGGCTCGTAGACGGTGATGCCGTGACAATAGAGGCAGGTGAGGGCGGAGCCAGGGTGATGCTCATGTCGGCGCCCCCTCTGCATGAGCCTGTGGCGTGGTATGGGCCTATAGTGATGAACGAAGAGCGTGAACTGAATGTGGCCCTGCGCGAGCTTGAGGATGGAGAGTTTCTGAAAAGCAATACTAAATATCTTTAAAAGCTGCGCTATGTTTGTGTATTCAAACGATTAACTGTATATTTGTATGTATTAAAAACAATGTTTTAAATTGGTTTCAGGATAAGTGCGGCCTTGGGCCGGTGGCAAATGCAAGTTGCCCAACCGGCCCGGCCGGCGTCATAGCAACCTCACTTTGAATGAAAGGTTGAATAAAAAAAGGAATTGGAATTATGAAATTTGAAAAGGATTTTCTTCGCAGCACCGACTTCGGACTGTTGTTGTTGCGTATCGCTTTAGGTGGTCTGATGCTGTTTCACGGCATGCACAAGTTGATTTACGGCGTTGGTTTCATTGGCGACATGCTTGCCGCCATCGGCCTGCCATCGTTTATTGCCTATGGTTCGCTGCTTGCCGAGCTGGTGGCATCGCTGATGATAATCTGCGGTATATGGACTCGCTTGGCTTCAGTTGTCTTCGCCGGCAATATGGTGGTTGCCATACTCATGGCTCACGCCTCTGAGATGTTCTCTTTGTCGCCCATGACCGGCGGCCCGGTCATAGAATTGCCGCTGCTTTACCTGTTGGGTGCGGCAGTGTTGTGCCTTACCGGTGGTGGCCGGTTTGCGGTCACCAAGGGGACTGTACTTGACTGAGGCATGTTGCTGAAGCGGGGCTGTGAAGTGTTTTCATGCGCCGTTTCCATGCAACGTTGTTATGATATTTACAAACAAATCCCCGGCCGGGATGCCCCGGCCGGGGATTTGTTTGTCTGCAGTGTCGGCCTGCCGGCTTGTGGCCGGTGGTGGTGTTGCAATCACCGGCCGGTCGTGTCGTTTGGCAAGGCATGGCCGTCGGATTTGAGCTTCGGGGCATACCGTCTGGTCCAGTCGCTCCAACCGCCAACTTTAATGAGGTCGAACGAAGCCAGGGTCTCGCCGGTGTCCCAGTTGTCGAAGTAGCCGCGGAAGTGCTCGGAGTTGCCTCTTTGGTATAGTTCGTAGTCGCGTATGATGATGCGGTAGCCGTCGTCGTAGTCTATATAGATGCGTCCGTTGCGCACTTCCCACACAAATTCCACGTCACTGACAATACCGCTGTACCGTGCGTAGTCTATCTCGCGCCCGTAACCGCCGTTCGAGAAGTCGCCGTCTTGCACAAACCATATCTCCGTGTCCCAGCTGTCGCCGCCTCCGTAGCGGTCGGAGTAGTAGTCGCCTTGTATGCTTCCCTGCCAGTATCCGTTGAGGTCGTATGCTTGTTGCGTGTCGTCGTCGGTGCACCCGGACATTGTTGCCATCGCCACAATGGCTATGGCAATGGCTTTGATGTAGTGTCTTGTCTTTTGCATAAGTCGTTGTCTTTTGATGATTGTTTGCAAATTTAATTCAAATTCCATTCACTTCGGTTGTGAAAGGCCTATTTCATGTTAGGGGATTCCCTATCGCACTCATGCGCGTCCGGCTCTTCCTGCTCTTTTTTTCGCTTGCCGAAGTCGGGCTCTATCTTGAGGAATGCCGACACGACAAACGTCATTGAGCATGCCACCATGACGATGATGAAGAACATGCGGTAGCCAACGGCCTCTTGCAATGCACCGGCAAAGAGGCCCGGTATCATCATCGACAGGGCCATGAACGCCGTGCAAAGGGCGTAGTGGGCCGTCTTGTGCTCGCCGCGGCTGTAGTATATGAGGTACAGCATATAGGCCGAGAAGCCGAAACCATAGCCGAATTGCTCTACAAACACGCAGGCGTTGATTACCAGCAGGCTGTCGGGCATGGCGTAGCTCAGGTAAACATATACTGCATCGGGCAGCGTTATGGCGCATACCATGGGCCACAGCCAGCGCTTGAGTCCGTCGCGGCTGGCTGCTATGCCGCCGAGAATGCCTCCCAGGGTCAGGCCTATCACCCCCACGGTGCCCTGAACCAATCCGTATTCGGCGGGCGAAAGGCCGAGGCCTCCGTTGTGTCCTGCGTCGATGAGAAACAGGGCCGAGACCTTGGCGAGCAGCCCTTCGGGCATCCGGTAGAACAGCATGAAGCAAATGCCGGCCACGACTTGCGGCTTGATGAAGAAGGTCTTGATGGTGTCACCCAGTTCGCTTATCAGCTTGCCTGCTCCCATCTTGCCCCTGTCGCTGTCTTCGGTAGGTTGCGGCAGGGCCCAGTTGTGGTAGAGCCAGAGGGCAATGAACAAGCCCGCCATGAAGTAAAACATCAGGCTCCACGAGTATCTCACGCTCCGGGTGAGCACTTCCAGGTTGCCGGCAATCATCACCAGGACGCCTTGTCCGAAGATGGTGGCTATGCGGTAGAATGTCGATCGTATGCCGACAAACCACGCCTGCTGGTGCTGGTCGAGCCCCAGCATGTAGAAACCGTCGGCAGCTATGTCGTGAGTGGCGCTCGAAAAAGCCATCAGCCAGAAAAAGAACAGGGTGCCTTGGAGCCACCATTCGGCCGGGATGGTGAAGGCAACTCCGCCCAACGCGGCCCCAACGAGCAGCTGCATGGCCACAATCCACCAGCGTTTGGTCTTTATAATGTCGATGAACGGACTCCAGAATGGCTTTATGACCCATGGCAGATAGAGCCACGAAGTGTAGAGGGTGATGTCTGTGTTCGACAGTCCGAGCCTCTTGTACATTATTAATGATATGGTCATTACGGCCACGTAGGGTATGCCTTCGGCAAAATACAGCGTTGGAACCCATGTCCACGGGCTGCGTCGTTTGGTTGTCTTTGGTGTCGTTTTCATTGTGACTGATAAGTCTCCTTGCTTTTACCTTGTTGTGATGGCGTAAGTCCTATCTGTATATCTCCTTGATTTCAGCCCCTCGGTAGTAATGTAGCAGTATGCGGTCGTAGCTGTATCCCTGCTCGCCCATTACTGCGGCGCCTATCTGGCAGAGCCCCACGCCGTGGCCCCAGCCGGCACCTACGATGGTGAATCGGCCCGGTATGCCGTCTGCTATATCGCTTTTGTCAACCACGAATGCGCTGCTGTATAGGTGGCTTTCGCTCAGGGCGCGGCGTATTTCGAGCTCTTTTCCTATAGTGAACTGTTTTTTTGTGCCCACTATTCGCAGTTTCCAGATGCGTCCGCTCTTCCCTCTTGCCAGCGGAACGAGGTCGGTTATTGCCCCGAAGTCTTCGCCGAGGTTCTTGCATATAAGCTCCGCCAGTTGGCTCTGGGTGTATTCCACCCTCCAGCGGAAGAAGTCGGGAGTCTCCTGGTCGTAGTCGTTGAGCACTTGAGTAAGCACTTTCCTGTCGGCGGTGTTGCAGAATGACTCTGGTGCAGAGCGTATCCAGCGTTCCGCTTCGTCTTCTGTCGTCAGGTCGGGCAATGCTCCCTTTGCCCCGTCTCTTATTGCGATGAGGTAAGGTTTCGGGGTGTCTTCCCAGCAATATTGGAATTCCTCGGTCACTCCGCCGCAGCATTTGCTGAACCGTGCGTCGCATATTTCTTCGCCGTATGCCAGTATCTGGCCCCTTGTTGCTTTCACAGCGTTTTCCACCGAGGGCGTGCCGGCCCTCGTAATGCCCTGGTACCGTTGGCAATGGTCGTCGGCGCAGACGTCAAAGATGGTATGGTCTTCACGGTCATACCATTTTATGGCTTCGTCGTCGTGCTTTGCAAACGAGAAGAAACCGCCCGAGTTGCCACGCTGGCTGCGCCTCTTCTCCATTTGGGCAAGCAGCCAACTGCGTGAGATGACGGCGTGTGCCTTCAGCAGTTCGGCCGACGACGTGGCCCTCATTTCGCTGGATATCACACTGACGAGATACTTTTCAACCGGTAGTCGGTTTATTGCAGTGATGCTGTCTGCCTCGACCACGAGGTGGAGCGAGCCGTTGAACGTCTGTGTCTCCTTGCGTTCCCAATGGAAGTTCACGCCTATGGTCACCTCATGCAGCGAGAACGAGGCGTCGGGGGCCTGTGGTGTGAATGTGAGTTCGCGGTATTGGTTGCCCCGCCACACTATCCCGCCTTCGGAAAACTCTACGGTCTGTTCGCCCACGATGGTCTCGCCCTTCGCCGAGTAGGGGGCGTTGAGCGTGAAGTCTATTCGCTTCCGGCTCATGATGCCTACGGCCACATGTGGTTCCTGCATGGCTTTGTTGGCGCATCTGGCTGCTTTTGCGGCAGCCTTCACTTTGGTTATGATGTCGGCCACGTCGGTTTCCGAGCACGACACTTCCCTGAGTATGGCTGTTGCGGCCTTGGGTGTCAGCCTGTCGAAGTCTTCCTTGCGGGGCGTTATGAGCAACCCTGACATGTCGAGTGCCCCCGGGCTTATTATCATCTGTGACTCGCCGCTGGCGTAATAGCAGTCGGGGCGGTGCTTGCGGCGCGGGAACACCACCGAGAGAACCTCATTGCCGTTGTGCCAGCACACTATGTTCATCATGGGCTCGCGCTCGCCGTCGCGCAACGGCAGGGCGTTGTAGAGCATGTCGAAGAGCTGTCGGCCGTCGTCATTGTTGTTTGACCTGAGCAGGAAGGCTGCGCATGGGTATTCTGCTATTAGCCATATACCGGTTCCGTCGGGCCGTGTTTGCACAGGCGTGAGGCTGCGGCACAGCCTTTGCCAGGCCGTTTGCAGGGGCAGCAGTCCGCTTGTGCCGGCCTGGAAGTGTGCGTGGTCGGGGGCAGAGGCGCCGCAGAGGGGGCCGTTGTAGAACACCGTCAGCTTGGGATGTCTTTCGAGCAGGCTCAGCATCTCGCCATAGTTGCCGCGTATGGCTTGTGGTTCGTGGTGCAGTGATGGTATGGTGAAGTGCATGGGCAGTATCGGGAACGGGTTGACAAGCAACTCGTGGCCTTGCCCTGCGGGCGCCGTTGTCTGTTCGTCGGGCCTGTTTGCCGCGCAAAGGAAGCACGGCCGTGAGCCGATGTCTTTTTTGTCGATGCTTGCTCCGGTTGAAACCATCCGCGCCGGATTGTATTGTGCCTTGAGCGTAAGGGTGTCGCAGGCCAGTTCGCGTGTGCTGACGTCAAGCAACTGCCGGTAGCGGCGGCGTGCGTCGGGCCACGTTTGCAGTTGCCTGTCGAAGAACCTTTGCAGGCAGTCTGTCTCTGTTCTGTCGGCCTTTCCCTCGTTCATCTGCTGCCTCGCCTCTATCTCTATGGTGCGCAGCCGGTCTTTGTACAGGTTGTTGGCGTTCACCTTTTCTATCGGCAGGGCAGCGTCGCTGTTGCCTTCCCACCGCCGGCAGAGATACTGTTCGTCGAAAATGCGCCCTATGCGGTAGTGTCGTGAGAAGCGGAGCCCCATGGCATAGTCTTCGCCGTAGCTCGTATTGGGAAACGGTGTCTGCCTGAGCAGCGGCGTGAAGAATGCCCTTGGCGCGCCAAGTCCGTTTATCCGCAGTGCGTTGTTGGCCCCGTTGGCCTCTGTCCATTCGGTGTGGGCTATGAGTCCGGGCGGAAGTGTGTTGAGGTTGAAGTCGCACATGCGGTAGGAGCCTATCACCATGGCAGCCTTTTGCTCACGGAACGCGTTGACAATGCGTTGCAGCGTTGCCGGCGAACTGTAAAGGTCGTCGCTGTCAAGCTGCACGGCGAAGCGCCCGCAGCGCCTGTCGGCCACGGCCGTGTTCCAGCATCCGCCGATGCCGAGGTCGGTTCGCCCGGGTATGATGTGTATCAGTTTCGGGTCGTCCACACCAGACAGCAGTGCCGTGGTATTGTCGGTAGAGTGGTTGTCGACCACTATCACGTTGTAGTCGAAGTCGGTTTCTTGTGACAGGGCGCTTTTCACGGCGTCGATTATGGTGCGTTCACGGTTTCTGACAGGTATCACCACAGAAGCCTCCACGTCGAAGTGCTGCTCGTCGAAGTCGGGGGTGATGTAGCCCGACGGGTCTATTGCGGCCCCTATGTCGGTCAGGTGGCTGGTGGCGGCTTGCTCCATCTCTATCTGGACATCGCGGTTGGCGGGGTTTACATAGTCAAATTGCTTGACCCCGCTGGCCCTCGTGTCGGTTTCCTTTTCGGTGTACAGGTATTCGTTGAGGTGCACAATCCTGCCTTTCCGGCTTAGGAACAGCCGCAGGTCGTATAGTCCTGAATATGTGTAATGAGGCCCGGTGGAGCGTGCGGCGGCATATTTGCGCAAAAGCCGTGTGCGCATGAGCATCACAGAACCGAAGTCAAAATCGTCGCGTATGCTTCCGTATTGGTAATCGATGGCCGGGTGTGGTCTCACCGTGCCGTTGTCTTCTGCCATGTGGTCGGTATATAGCATGGCGGCACCAGAGTCTTCGGCAGCCATCACCATGCGCTCTACAGCGCCTTCGCCTAATGTGATGGATGTGGCTTTAGTGCACAGAAGCACATATTCGGCCTCGCTCGTACCGGCCATGGCACCCATTGCGTCGCTGCCGGTGATGGTGCCTACGGCCATGGCATGGCACCCTTCGGGTATGTCGTCGATGTCGTCTGTTTCGTCAGGCAGCAGCAACGTTATCTTCCCTACGGCTGTGCTGCGGCTCAGGTCGGCCACAATCCGGGTGGCCTCGGCTGCGTTGCGGCACGCAAGGAAGCAGTCTGTCTTGATTGTCATGTATGAATTAGTTGTTAATTTGCGACAAAGTTACAGAAAAAAAACGTAACCGACGAATATTGGGATGGCGAATGAGCGCGTGTGCAAAGAAAACTTTCTGTGGCCTGCGGCCGACGTTCAGCCGGCGGGCGGGTGGTGTGCCGGCTGCCTGAATAACCCCCGTTTTGCCGTGCTTTTACCGTTATTGTTGCGTCTCGGTGGGCTGCAAAAGCTCCATAACATGGCTTATGGATGGGAATCATGTCTTGTTTTCGCCAATAATTCGTATCTTTGTTTGCTGAAACTGCAATAAAACCGAAATGATATGGATAAGTTTAGGAAATTGGTTGCCATAGAGCCAGTGGGCCTTGAGCCGTGGGCTGAGGAGCGGTTGCGCTCAATGGCAGGAGATGTTGTCATGTTTGGCGACGTGCCGCAAGGTGATGATGAGATTGTCAACCGTATAGGAGATGCCGATGCCGTGTTGCTCAGTTACACGTCGGCATTGCCCGGTGAGGTGCTGTCCCGGTGCCCGGAGGTGCGTTACGTGGGCATGTGCTGCTCGCTGTATTCACCGGAGAGCGCCAATGTCGACATACGTTACGCCGAGGCCCACGGCATTGCCGTCACCGGCATTCGCGACTATGGCGACGAGGGGGTGGTAGAGTATGTGGTCAGTGCGCTCGTAAGGCGGCTCCATGGCTTTGGCATGGAACCATGGTTTGGCGAGCCCAGCGAGATAACGGGGCTGAAAGTGGGCGTTGTCGGACTGGGTAAGTCGGGCGGGATGATTGCCGACGCAATGCGCTTTTTCGGTGCAGAGATAGGCTATTTCGCTCGTAGTGAAAAACCGCAGGCCAAGGCCAAGGGTTACAGTTTCATGCCTTTGGGCGACCTGTTGGCGTGGAGCGACGTGGTGTTCTGCTGTCTAAACAAGAACACGGTGCTGCTGGGTGACGATGAGTTTGCCCGCCTCGGAAACCACAAGATTCTGTTCAACACCGGACTGTCGCCTGCATGGCAAGGTGAAGCCTTCGCCAAATGGATTGATGGCGACAACGTTTGTTACTGCGACACGGTGGGGGCGCTCGGTTGCGAGGGTCTGCTCGGCCATCCACATGTGCGTTGTGCATGTGTTTCCACCGGCCGCACGCGCCAGGCCTCACGCCGTTTGAGCGAGAAAGTGCTGGCCAACATCGAGGCGTTTTTGGCGTAAGTTCTTTTTAGGAGTTAAGGAGTGAATTTTTGGGAGTTAAGGAGTCAAGTAGTAAAGGAGTTAAGACGTATGCCTTTGAGCGGCACTATTGTCCTCTAACTCCCTCTAACTTCTTACTAACTCCCTCTAACTCCCTCTCACAAAACTATTGTCTTGACTCCTTTACTACTTGACTCCTTAACTCCCAAAAATTCACTCCTTAACTCCTAAACCCCCACTCTTTGCCATATTTCCTTTTCAGCAATCTATACGAACACTACTGGCGACGCAATGTTTCGTAGGGTGCTCACCACCGACCACGCCGCAATCTCGGCCGTTGCGCTGTAAACGTCGACCACGGCGTGCACCTGGCTGTTGCGTATCTCTACACGCTGTGTGTCACCTTTGAACCCCGGTGTGGAACGCATGGCCACATGAAGGTTGGCCGGCCCTACCGAAGCGCGGGCAGCAGCCACTGTGACGTTGACTTTGGTTGGGAACAACCTTATTGCCTCGGCTGCCGTGCCGCTGAACACGGTGCGGGCTTCCGTCTGTAGCGAGTCGTCGTAGACGGGTGTGCCGCGCAGGGCGTCGGGGCCTTTCTCGTTGAAAAACTCAGCTTCGGCACCGCCCATCAGGGTTGCCGTCTGCAGCACGTCGAAGCCTCCCGTGGCTCCCGACACTATGTATATGCGGCTGCCGTGGGCTTCGGCCGTGCGGCGGGCTTCGTCGTAGAAGGCATCGTCGGCAAAGGCGCCTATGGAGAGGCATACCAGCGACGTGCCTTGGCTGAGGGCCGGCAGGGCCCATTGTCTGAGGGCCTTGGGCGACGCCGCCTCGACAATGAAGTCGGGCCGCAGGGCCAGCAGTTCGTCGAAAGTGCCGGCCACGCGGCAATCCTTGCCTGCGGCGGCCAGTTCGTCGGCTGCCGCCCGGGCTTTTTCGGGCGTGCGCGAGTATACGCCTATGAGTTTGTAGTCGGGCAGAAGTCCCCGCGCTGCGGCGCGGGCCACAATGGTGCCCAGCTTGCCGCAACCGGCTATGGCTATCGTTTTCATTACAGTCATTTGCTTGAGTGGCGTTTAAAAGTCGGTTTCAGCCAGTTTCGCCTTGGCGTCGGCATACCCCTTTATTAGTTGTTCGATTATCTCGGCAGCAGGCTTTATCGTGCCTACCGATGCAGCCACCTGTCCTATTTCAAGCTCGCCGCCGTCGGTGTCGCCTTCAAATATGCCACGTTTCGAGGCCGCCGTGCCCAGTATGGCCTTCAGTTCGTCGGGCGAGGCGCCGCGGTCTTCAGCCTCTGAAATACGGTCGAAGAGCTCGTTCTTTATCAGTCGAGTCGGCGACAGCTTCTTCAGGCACAGCATGGTGTCGCCCTCGCCGAGCGCCACGCAGCGTTGCTTGAAAGCCTCCGAAGCCGAACTCTCGCCGGCCAGCGCAAAGAGCGTGCCCACCTGCACGCCTTCGGCGCCCAGGGCCATGGCTGCCAGCATGGCTTCGCCGCTGCCTATTCCGCCTGCGGCCAGCAGGGGCAGTGATGTGGCCCGGCGCACACTCGGTATGAGGGTGAGCGTGGTTGTCTCCTCGCGGCCGTTGTGCCCGCCGGCCTCAAAGCCCTCGGCCACCACGGCGTCTACCCCGGCTTCCTCGCATTTGCGTGCAAACTTGCTGCTCGAAACCACATGGGCCACCACGGCGCCGGCCTCGTGGAGCATTGGGGTGTATTTCTTTGGGCTGCCGGCCGAGGTGAACACAATCTTGACGCCCTCGCTTACAAGTATCTGCATGAGGCGGTCTATCTCGGGATACATCAGCGGCACGTTCACTCCCCACGGCTTGTCGGTGGCGGCCTTCATCTTGTGTATGTGGTCGATGAGCGTTTCCGGGTGCATCGACCCTGCGCCGAGCAGCCCGAGCCCGCCTGCGTTGCTTACTGCGGAGGCCAGGCGCCAGCCGCTGCACCATACCATTCCGCCTTGTATTATGGGGTAGCGGATGCCGAAAAGGTTGCATATTCTGTTCATGTCCGATGTTTTGTTGTTAATTAAATGTTGTCTCTTTGCCAATTAGCCTTGGTCGGCATGATGCGCTTCGCTGCTGTGAGGCCGGCTTTGCCGGTGCCGTGTGCGGCAATGGCGCTGCCGCCTTGCCTTCCATGCTTGCCTTATGCCCGGGCCCGGCCTCCGTGCCGTGGCGCATCACCACGGGCCGTTGCCGTGGTTAGCTTTGCTGGCATGATAATGCAAGCGGGCGCAATGCGAGCTTGCTCTCTATCTTTCGAGCGCATCTTATCTTCGGCAAAGATACGGAAAATGTTTGATACTGCAAAACCTTTGCTTATTATTTAGATTGGCATGTCATAGCAGCCGCTGTATGCCGTGGACGTAGTATTGTAAATATTTGTTGCGTTTTCCATTCCAACGGTACCGGGATGTGTAGTTGCCTGACAGTCTGTTGGTTGCGCGCCGGTGTGGTGTCGATGTGCGAAACGGGTCGTATGGCCGCGCCAAACGGCCTTTGTTGCATGCCGAAACGGGCCGTCCTGCGATGCCAAACGGACGCCGCGGTGCAGCAGTATGTGTTTTGTAAACAAATGTGGTTGCCACGGCCGAAGGTGTGCGGCAGGGCTTTCGTGGCGTGAGAGGTGCGGCGTCGCCCCGGCCCTTCATCCAATCAGCATGGCCAGCAGCGGTATGCTTGCTACCGACAGCAGTGTTGACAGAAACGTGCCCTGCGTCATCACTGTCTCGTCGCGCCCGTATTTCATGCAGAACATTGTGCCGAACGACGCCACCGGCATGCCCACGAGCACGGCGTTGATGGCTGCCACCTCATGGTCGGCGCCTATTGCCGCCATCAGGTGATACATGCCCACGGGCAAGATGAGCAGACGGAAGAGGCACATGATGTAGGTGCCTGCGCTGCCAACCATGCGCCTGGCCGGTATGCCGGCTATGCTTGAGCCTATGACGAGCAGCGCGGCGGGCACCGTCATGCCGCCCAGCAGGCTGAACGGACGGGCCACCACCTCGGGCGCGCGCCACCCGGCGGCCACTATTATGATGGATATGTAGGTGGCGACCATGGCCGGCGAGCATAGCAGTTGCCAGCGGAAGCCGCCGCTGCGCTGCCCCGTTACGAACATGATGCCCCAGATGAAGATGGTAAGGGTGTTTGGGGCATTGAGTATGCAGGCGTAGAACACGGCGCTCTGTCCGAATATTGAGGCTACAATGGGGTAGCCTATGAAGCCCACGTTGGCAAAGGTAAGCATGAAACTGTACATGCCGCGGTCTTCGCGCCGCACGGGCATGCAGCGCGGTATGATATAGGCAAGGATGATGAGCACGGCGTAGGTGAGCATGCCAACGCCCAGGAGTGACGGTATGTGGCTCCGGTCGGGCATGGTGTCGCCCATGGTCGACGAGATGATGAGGCACGGGCAGGTGACCTGGATTACGAAATTGGACAGGCGCTTGTCGAACTCACCGCCCATGAGACCACACTTGTGGGCGGCAAAGCCGGCAAGCACAAGCATGAAGAGCACTACCATCTGGGTGGCCACGGATATGATGTCCATAAGTGTAACATGTCTTTTTTCAGCCCGCAAAAATACTGCTTTTTTGCCAATGAGGTGACAATTGTGATGTTAAAATGGCTCGGTTGGGAATTTATTGGTTACTTTTGCGTCGGAAAAACTTATGCTTTTATGCTTGGAACAGTAGTAAACACATGTGCGATAATAGTAGGGACGCTGGTTGGAACGTTGCTCAACCGCGGGATAAAGGATAAGTACAAGACGGCATTATACGACGCGCTGGGGCTGGCAAGCCTCATTATTGGGCTCAATGCGGCCATGGCAAACATGCCCAAGAGCCGGTTTCCGGTGCTTTTCATATTGGCTCTGGCCGTTGGCAGCGTTGTAGGTACGGCGCTCGACATTGACGGCAGGTTTCACCGTATGGTGGAGCGGAGGGCCAGGAAGAAAGACGGGCGGAGCCTGGCCGACGGCCTTTCCACTGCAATACTGCTTTATTGCATAGGCCCTCTGTCCATGCTTGGCCCGGTGATAAGCGCGCTCAACGGCGACAACACGTTTCTGTTTACCAATGCCACGCTCGATTTTGTGTCGTCAACCGTGTTTGCGTCGACCTATGGCGTGGGCATGGTGCTTGCCGCCCCTGTGCTGTTTTGCTGGCAGGGGCTTTTCTATCTTGTGGCCGAGTTGTCGAGCGAGGCTGTCAGCGAGGCCCTCATGGCCGAGCTGCTTGTCGTGGGCGGACTGATGATTACGGCCAGCGGACTGTCGCTGTTGGGCATCAAGGATTGCAAGACGCTTAACCTGCTTCCTGCGCTGGCGGTGCCGGTGGTGTGGTTTGCCGTCGGGGCGGCAGTCGGCTGACGGTCGTGGCGCATGGCTTTGCCGCGGGCCTGTCGTGCCGGATTGGGCGTGGCGCGGCCGCAAGGCCGGCGGCCTGAGGTCACAGGGACCAAAAAACCGGGATGCGGCCGCATCCCGGTTTTTTTGTGTTCCATCACCTGATGAACAGCAGTTCGCGGTATTTTGGCAAAGTCCAAAGCCCGTCTTCCACTATCATTTCAAGGCTGTCAATCTCTTTTCTGATGGCGAGCATCTTCGGCTCCACCGTGTCGTGGTATGCTATGGCGCGCTCGTGGATGCTTTCTATGCGGTTGGCCACGCGGCGCGATTCCACCAGTTCGTCTACCAATGTCTCTATCGACTCCGTGCAAACGGCAATCTCCTCTATGAGCTTCATGTTTCTTGCGCTCAGCCTTTCGGCCTTGTCGGCCGGGAACACGGCTTTCATGCTCTGCACGTTGCGTATGAGCTGGCTCTGGTAGTGGGTTGATACGGGTATGATGTGGTTCATGGAGAGGTCGCCAATGACGCGGGCCTCAATCTGGACGCGCTTGACGTAGGTCTCCCATTTCACTTCGTTGCGGGCTTCAAGCTCCTTGCGGTTCATAACCTTTGTGCTCTCAAACATCCTGATGTTGTCTTCGTCGAGATAGCGCTCGAACACTATGGGGCAGCTGCTCTCGGTGTCGAGGCCCCTCTGCTTGGCTTCCTCAACCCATTCTTCCGAGTATCCGTTGCCGTCGAAGCGTATTGGCTTGCATGTCTTTATGTCTTCGCGCAGCACGTCGAGTATGGCGCTTATCTTGTCTTCTCCCTTCTCTATGAGGGTGTCTACGCGCGTCTTGAAGTCTGTCAGTGCCTCGGCCATGGCTGCGTTGAGCGCAATCATTGCGCTGGCGCAGTTGGCTTCAGAGCCTATAGCGCGGAATTCAAACCTGTTGCCGGTAAATGCAAATGGACTGGTACGGTTGCGGTCGGTGTTGTCTATTATCAGTTCTGGTATCTGGGGTATGTCGAGTTCCATGCCCTGCTTGGCCTTGAGGTTGAACAGCTCGTCCTTGTCGGATGTCTCGATGTGGTCGAGCAGCTCGTTGAGCTGCTTGCCGAGAAACGACGAGATGATGGCCGGCGGTGCCTCGTTGCCTCCCAGTCGGTGGGCGTTGGTGGCGCTCATGATGCTTGCCTTGAGCAGTCCGTTGTGCTTGTAGACGGCCATCAGCGTCTCGACGATGAACGTAACGAAGCGCAGGTTCTCCTCGGGCGTCTTGCCTGGAGCATGGAGCAACACGCCATTGTCGGCGCAGAGGCTCCAGTTGTTGTGCTTGCCCGAACCGTTGATGCCGTCGAATGGCTTCTCATGCAGCAGCACGCGGAAGCCGTGCTTGCGCGCCACCTTCTTCATGAGCGACATGAGCAGCATGTTGTGGTCTACGGCAAGGTTGCACTCTTCGTATATCGGGGCAAGCTCAAACTGGTTGGGGGCCACCTCGTTGTGGCGCGTCTTGCACGGTATGGCGAGCTCCAGCGCCTGTATCTCGAGGTCTTTCATGAAGGCCTGCACGCGGTCTGGTATGGTGCCGAAGTAGTGGTCGTCCATCTGTTGGTTCTTTGCGCTCTCGTGACCCATCAGTGTCCGGCCCGTGAGCATAAGGTCCGGGCGGGCCGAATAGAGCCCCTCGTCAACCAGGAAGTACTCCTGCTCCCAGCCTAAGTTGCATTTTACTCGTGTGACATCCTTGTAGAAATACTTGCAAACGTCGGTTGCGGCTTGGTCTACGGCGTGCAGCGCGCGCAGCAACGGGGCCTTGTAGTCGAGTGCCTCGCCTGTGTATGAGATGAAGATAGTGGGGATGCAGAGCGTGTCGTCGATGATAAAGACCGGCGATGTGGGGTCCCATGCCGAGTAGCCACGTGCCTCAAACGTGTTGCGTATGCCACCGTTGGGGAATGAGCTGGCGTCGGGCTCCTGCTGCACGAGCAGCTTTCCGCTGAAGTTCTCGACCATCCCGCCCTTTCCGTCGTGCTCCACGAAGGCGTCGTGCTTCTCGGCCGTGCCTTCAGTCAGCGGCTGGAACCAGTGCGTGTAGTGCGTTACGCCCATCTCCATGGCCCACTGTTTCATTCCCGCTGCCACGGAGTCGGCTATTGAGCGGTCGAGCCTGGTGCCGTTGTCTATCACGTCTATGAGCTTGGCATAGACGTCGGCGGGCAGGTACTTGTACATCTTTTGGCGGTTGAACACATACTTTCCGAAGTATTCGGAAGGTCTTTCCTTTGGTGTCTCAACCTCTACTGCTTTCTTCTTGAAGGCCTCTTCGACAACCTGAAATCTTAAGTTTGCAGACATGTTCTATTCTTTTGTTTGATTGCTTGTTTTGTTTTGCTTGCCTGTTTTGTTGCTTCGGCTCGTTGTCAGTCGATGTATCGCTTTGTTATTTCGGCGTAGTCGTCTATTCGCCTGTCGCGTAGGAATGGCCACCAGCGGCGCACCTGCTCGCTGTGCTCCATGTCGATGCTGACTATTATGCTTTCCTCCTCGTCTTCGGATGCTTCGTAGAAGAGTTCGCCCTGCGGCCCGGCAACGAACGATGTGCCCCAGAACTGTATGCCGCCGGTCTGTCCCGACGGGTCCGGCTCAAAGCCGACGCGGTTTACCGTGACCACTGGCAGGCCGTTGGCTACGGCATGTCCGCGTTGCACCGTCTGCCAGGCGCGTCGCTGGCGCTGCTGTTCGTCGGGCTCGTCGCTGAGCGCGTAGCCTATGGCCGTGGGATAGATGAGCAGCTCTGCGCCCCGAAGGGCCATGAGACGGGCGGCCTCCGGGTACCACTGATCCCAGCAAACCATCACTCCGAGGCGCCCCACTGAGGTGTCGATGGGCTTGAACCCGAGGTCGCCGGGGGTGAAATAGAACTTCTCGTAGTACGCCGGGTCGTCGGGGATGTGCATCTTTCGGTACTTGCCGGCTATGGTTCCGTCGCGCTCTATTACCACGGCCGTGTTGTGATACAGCCCCGGCGCCCTGCGTTCAAAGAGCGATGTGACGATGACAACGCCGTATTGGCGGGCCAGTTCGCCGAACATCTGCGTCGAGGGGCCGGGTATCGGCTCTGCGAGATCGAAGTTGTTGACGTCTTCCACCTGGCAGAAATAGAGCGAGTTGTGCAGTTCCTGAAGTACAATGAGCTCGGCGCCGCGCCGTGCGAGGTCTGCCACGCCTTCGGCAAGCCGCAGTATGTTGCCACGCACGTCGGCTGTGTTGTGTTGTTGCAGGAAGCCTATCTTGAGTTCTTTCATTTGATTCTGTTTTGTTGTCTTTGCAATATACCTTGGTTATAGTGTGTCGGCGGCATCGTCGCCGTGGCCGGCCGAGGGATACTGCATGGTGCAGCAGTGCAGCGAACCGTGCTGAATAATGACGCTGCGGCAGTCGATTCCCACCACTTCCAGGCCGGGGAAGGCCTCTCTCATGATGCTCGCTGCCTCGGCATCAAGGTCGTCTTGTGCGTAGGTGGGGTAGAGTATGGCCCCGTTGATGGCGAGGAAGTTGGCGTAAGTGGCCGGAAGCCGCTCGCCGTCGTGATATATCGGGCGCGGCATGGGCAGCTTCAGGAGGCGGTAGGGGTGCCCGTCGGTGGTTGCAAGCGAGCGCAACTGTTGCTCCATGGCATGCAGTTCGCCGTACTGTTCGTCCGTGGAGTCGTCACAGCCCACATATAATAATGTGTCATTGGGGGCTATTCTCACCAGCGTGTCGATGTGTCCGTCGGTGTCATCTCCGGTCAGGTTGCCGTTGTTTATCCATATAATGCGGTCTGCGCAGAGTGTCTTTCTGAGATAAGAGTCAATCTCCTGCTGTGTCATTGGCTGGTTGCGGTTGGGAGCGAGCAGGCATCCTGTGGTGGTGAACACCGTGCCTCGGCCGTCGCTCTCGATAGAACCGCCCTCAAGCACAAACCCGTTGTGGTCGGCATATTCGCCCTCCACCATGCCGGCTTCGTAGAGTCGGCGGTTTATGGCGTTGTCTTTCGCGGCCTCAAACTTGTCTCCCCAACCGTTGAAGCGGAAATCAAGCAACCTTCTTCGGCTGCCGTCGGTGAGCGAGATGAACGCGTGGTCGCGTGCCCAAGTGTCGTCTGTGGGGCAGGCAAAGGTGGTGATGTTGTCCAATAAGGTTTTCTCCGCTACCATGCCAATGGCTTCGATAGCCTCTTCGGGCCGTGGCGACACGATGACAAGCCGCTGCCGGCGGGCTATCTCGACAGCCATTTGTACGTAGGTGGCCGTGATTTGTGGCAGGATAGACTGCCAGTCGGTGTCTTCATGCGGCCATGTGAGCTGTACAAACTCCTGCGTTTCCCATTCGGCGGGCAGTCGCCAACGGTGATGTTCGTTGCTGATAGGATCCATCTTTCGTTTAATTTATCTTCTCGAAGATGCCGCGTGGTGAATCGGTGCGAACTTGCCTTCATTTTCACCGTGGCGGATTTTCGTCTGCAAAGATACTATTTTTCCCCGATTCCTCAATTTAATTTGCGTTGATTTTGCGCAATAGCATACGTTGGCTGCATACCGGTGGCGTAGCCGTGCGACCGTTGCTCAACGGCCGTTGCCTGCGGCCCGTCTGATGTCGGCAGCCAGAATGCCGACTCCGGGAAACCCGCTGTGCGTGCGAATCAGCCGGTGCCAGGTGCCGGGTTGGCTGAAAAACGATGTACACCGACCCCGTATGGTTGTTTGAGGTGTGGTGTATGGATATTTATTGAACCCATTTAAATATCTTGGAAAAAGTTAAAATGAAGTTCATTATATACCTTATATATATAATGCGCAGGCAGGGCAATGTTGGCGTGTGGCCTGCGGCAGTGTGACTGATGCGAACGGATGAGGCTAAAAAGCATGCCTCCCGGCCTTTGGCATGGAGCTTACGGCCGGGAGGCATGATGGTGGTTGCGGTGTCATGGCTGCATTGTCCAGCCAGATGATGACAGCCTCCGCATTATGCCTCGGCTTCGGGCACGATGTCGTCGTCGGCCTTTTTCACCGTCTTGCGTATTGCGCGCTTGCGCGTTGTTGCCTTCTTCTTGTCGTCGGTGGCCACCTTCTCGGCCTTGATGCCGGCCAGTTCGGGGTCAACGATGATGCGTCCGCAATATTCGCAGACAATGATTTTCTTGTGCATCTTGATGTCCAGCTGCCTCTGGGGGGGAATCTTGTTGAAGCATCCGCCGCAGGCGTCGCGTTGCACGTAGACGATTCCCAGTCCGTTGCGGGCGTTCTTGCGTATGCGTTTGAACGAAGTGAGCAACCGCGGCTCTATCTTTGCCTCGAGCTCAGTCACCTTTTCCTTCAGTTTCTCTTCCTCGGCGCGTGTCTCCTCCATTATTTCGTCGAGCTCGCTCTTCTTGATGTCGAGGTCGCTTTGGCGGTCTTTGATGGCCTCTTCGTTCTCGTGGAGCTCGTTGGTCTTCTCTTCTATGCGCGTCTGGGCCTCGCGTATCTTCTTGTTGCACAGCTCAATCTCGAGTGTCTGGAACTCTATCTCCTTGCTCAGCGTGTCATACTCGCGGTTGTTCTTCACGTCGTTCAGCTGCTCCTTGTAGCGCTCTACGCTGGCTTGTGCCTCGTTTATCTCGGCCTTTTTCTGGCTTACGGCCTTCTGGAACTCGTCTATCTCGCGCTTTATTTTGTCGATGCGTATCGTCAAGCCCTCTATTTCGTCTTCGAGGTCTTGCACTTCCAGGGGCAGCTCGCCCCTAAGGGCCTTCTTCTCGTCGATGGCCGAGAGTGTGGTCTGCAACTGATAGAGCGTTTTCAGCTTCTCTTCTACTGACAGTTCTGTGGGATCTTTCTTTGCCATGATTATAAGTATATTATGGGATTCGTGTTCGTTTCTGCCAGGAACAGGGGCAGATCCGGGCACGCCTCGCCGATTATTGATTTGAATATCTCGTTGGTGTATTGCTCGCTTTGGTAGTGGCCTATTACGCAAATCTGTATTTCCTGCTCGTGGCCGAAGTAAACGTGGTAGTGCATCTCGCCCGTCACGAAGGCGTCGGTACCTGCCTTTATGGCCTCGCCCAACAGGAAGTCGCCCGCCCCGCCGCAGACGGCCACGCGCCGGATGGGGCGGCGCAGCAGCTCGTTGCACATGGCGCACTCCACGTCGAACTGCTTCTTGACGCCTATCACGAAGTCGTCGGCGGCCAAGGCCTGTGGCAGCGACCCGATAACGCCGCTGCCCGCATCGGCCCCTCCGCCCTTGGGGGCAAAGAACTCAACGTCGGCCAGGCCCATCTTCTCGGCCATCTTGAAGTTTACGCCGCCGCGGGCGTTGTCCATGTTGGTGTGCATAGACACCACGGCTATGCCCGCGCGTATGGCTTTCATCACCGTGCGCTGCACGTAGTCGGCATCGGATATTGTTTTCAGTCCGCGGAAAAGCAGCGGATGATGCGACACTATCAGGTTGCAACCCTTGCTTATAGCCTCGTCAACGATGCGCTCGTTGACGTCAAGGCACAATAAAGCCCCTGATGCTTCCGTCTCCGTCAGTCCCAGTTGCAGGCCGGCATTGTCCCAGTCTTCCTGCAAGGGCAGAGGCGCGAATCGTTCAAGGGCGCATATCACTTCCTTTATCTTCACGCTTTTACAGCTTTATTATATAATGTGGTTTCAATTTGCAAAGATACGCATTTTTGCCATTATATGGGCTCATGTGCCGGTGTATTTAACTTTCTTTTACTGCTTTTTGCCCCTCGCGGGCCATTCACGGCTTTCAGGTTGCGTCTTTCGTATGGAATGCCGGCAGTGGCAGTCCATTGCTGTGCGGGCTGTTGCGCAATTCGTTGCCCACGGGCCGTTGCGGCCCAACCGGGCTTGCCTCTGTGTGCCGTTTGCCTTGCGCCCCACCGGTATGGGTGGTATTGCGTTGCAAAACGACCCGTTTCAGGCCCTAAGACGGCCCGTATTGCATCGTAAAACGGCATGTCTTGCAATCCGTTGGCATTCAGGCTGTTATGGCTGATGTGATGTGCGGCATACGCGTTGCCTCGGTTTAGTGGTGCCTTGACAGTGTTATGGTGTGGTTGCAAAAGAGGTTTCACCTAAAAATTTAGTTAAAAGCCTTGTGCTTCCTTTGTCGTTATACTTAAAAATGCTATCTTTGCAATCGGGTTGATATATAGTGTTTTTTTAATTAAGTAGGTGTTCAAAATTAATCGATACAATAGACTTTGCAGGTGTCCTCTATATCTTTGCCACCATCTTGTGTGCTCTTTCGGGCCGCATACCAAAGTCTCATCGGTCGCGTAGCCCGCTACGCTCCCTCTTCGGACTTTTGCATGCATCTCCGAAATAGCGCACAATTTGATGGCAATTAATTTTGAACACCTACTTATGTTTATTTTTTAGCAGCATCGGATACTGTTTTTTGTCTTGATGTAATGGCCGTTTTTATGTTAGAATTGTAGTGTATTATTGATTTTCATGGGCATGATGGGTATTGAGAGATATGTTTTTGCGGTAGCATTGGCCATGGCTTACGCTTCCGGGCATGCCCAGGTGGCAAGTGGGGCGTATGCCGTGACGGGCAGTGTGGGCAGCCATGAGTTCGACGGGAAGACGGTTTACATAGACCCTTACAATGGCCGTACGTCGTTGGACAGTGCTGTCGTGACGGATGGCAGGGTTGTATTCCGCGGGCAAACTGACGTGGCGCGGTATTGCAGGGTGGACGTTGGCCACGATGTTTACGCCAGCTTCATTTTGGAACCGGGCAACATCGTCATTGATTTCGATTCGCTGGGTTGCGGACGGGGCACGGCGCTGAACGACATGGCTTTTCAGATGGAGCTTGAAGATGAGGCAAAAGATTCGGTGGTCAGGAAGATTTGGGACGATGTTGAGGCCACTGTAGCCGACGAGGCCGGGCGCGAAAATGTGGCCGTGAGGCGTGTTAAGGACTACTACCACAAAGTTTTCAGAAAGTATTTCGCCGGCCATGAAGATGACGCCCTGGGGCATCTTCTACTCAATTCCGGCTTTTGGGCCAACATGAGGCTCGGTGATAAGGCTGCCGTATTGGCTGAGCTTGGCCCCCGGTTGCGGTCAACGTCTGTGGCGCGGCGGGAGATACGGAAGGTGGAAGAGTGCAACCGTATGCTCGCTGCGCGCGGGCAGACTGGGCCGGGCGACATGTTCAAGGACGTTGAAGGCAAAGGCCTGGACGGCCGCCCAGTCGCTCTTGGCGACTACGTAGGCCGTGGCCGAGGTTACGTGTTGCTCGATTTCTGGGCCTCTTGGTGCGGGCCGTGCAAGGCAGAGATGCCTTATCTGTCCCGGCTTCACCGTGAGTTTGGTGGCAAGGGGCTCACGGTGGTCGGCATGTTCGTGGCCGACACGGAGGAGAATTTCACCAAGGCAGTGAGGGATGAGGGCGTTGTGTGGCCACAGATTTACGACAGCGGCAACGCCGCCCGCGGGCTTTATGGCGTAGCGGGCATACCAGAGATTATCCTCTTCGGGCCCGACGGGCGCATCGTGGAGCGCGACCTGCGTGGCGAAACCATGGTAACGAAGGTGACAGAGATAATGAACAAACATAAAAAGGGATTATGAACAGCATCAGAACTTTGGCTCTCGCCGCAGTGATGGCGATGGCGGCAATGCCGGGAATGGCCGGGGAGGCCGCAAGGAAAGTGTGCGTTGTCAATGGCGACCTGAACGGATGGCCGGCCAACCTGGTGACAATTGTGCGCTTGGGTGAGGCCGCCCGTTATTACGCCGACATCATACCGATTGGTGACGGGCACATCCGCTACGAGCTGGATGCCGACGGAAGCACT
>OCHK01000239.1_pt1 | contig 72010 bp, 65 predicted proteins | sample 1538551 | NCBI WGS metagenome assembly OCHK01 (sample SAMN04571707, study PRJEB22368) | human gut metagenome | biome: human gut; material: stool | host: Homo sapiens | place: Luxembourg | collected 2012-08-31
AGTGCGGCAGCCGTTTTTGTTCACATCTGCTTTCTCATGCGCTCGAGCGCACCCTTTTCAAGGCGGGAGACCTGCGCCTGTGATATCCCTATCTCATCAGCTATCTCCATTTGCGTCTTGTTCTTGTAAAAGCGCATGTCTATTATCGCCCTCTCGCGGTCGCTGAGCCGTTTCATCGCCTCGGCGAGCGCTATATTTTCAAGCCACGATTCGTCGGAGGCGTTTGTGTCCGCTATCTGATCCATGACATAGAGCGAATCTCCGTTTTCGCTGTATACCGGCTCATAAAGCGACAGCGGCTCTATTATCGCCTCCATAGCCTGAACGACATCCTCCTTCTTTTCGCCGAGCCTCTCGGCTATCTCCTTCGGAGACGGCTCGCATTCGCGCTCGCGCATCATCTCTTCGCGCACCGTCAGTGCACGGTATGCAAGGTCGCGCATTGAACGGCTGACACGTATGGTGTTGTTATCGCGCAGATAACGCCGTATCTCACCGATTATCATAGGCACGGCATATGTCGAAAACTTGACGCCGAGGTCGAGTCTGAAATTGTCCACCGCCTTGACAAGCCCTATGCAGCCGACCTGAAAAAGATCGTCCATGCTCTCGCGGCGGTTTGTAAAGCGCTGGATTATGCTGAGCACGAGCCGTAGGTTCCCGTATATCAACTCGTCGCGCGCCGCCGTGTCGCCCGCCTTTGTGCGCCGCAGCAGCTCCGTCTTTTCCTCGTCGGTAAGAGTCTTCAGCTTTGCGGTGTTGACGCCGCAGATCTCAACTTTGTTATAATACATCCCGAATACTCCAAGAATGATCTCATAACTGAGTATTCTCCTGCCGCGCACGGCGTTATGCAGAACGCGTCGAATGTATATTTTGTAAAAAAACAGGACTGTCGTGCCATGGCACAACAGTCCGTTTTGTTGATAGGATAACTCCCGTCAGCAGATAAGATCAGATCTTCTCTTTGACCTTGGAAGCCTTGCCGACTCTGTCACGCAGATAGAACAGCTTTGCGCGTCTTACGCTGCCGTGACGGGTGACTTCGACGCCCGCAACATTGGGAGAGTGGATCGGGAAAGTCTTTTCGACACCGCAACCGTAGGAAACACGTCTTACGGTAAAGGTCTCGGAAATGCCGCCGCCGCGCTTGGCGATAACGGTTCCGTCAAAAAGCTGGATCCTCTCACGGTTGCCTTCCTTGATCCTGCAGGAAACACGCACGGTGTCACCGACTTCGAATGAAGGAATAGTCTCTTTTAACTGCTCGTTCGTAATAGCTGCAATGTAATCCATTTCAGCCCCTCCTTGAATTTAGGATATCGGAACATTCATGCAGAGCCCGCAGCGGACTGTTCCGTCCCGGTTAGACCCGGACCCGAATATTATATCATATACCGATTTTTTTTGCAATAGTTTTCCGAATTTTTTTTCGGATATCAGGAATTTTTTCCGCCGTTTTTTCTGCCGCCGAGCATTTTTTTCATTCCGCCGAGCAGCATCGCAATACCGCGGATGATCGGCTTTGCGTTGAGCGCGACCATAATGACAAAGCATACCGACTCAATGACGATCCAGTACGGCAGCTCGGTGTACATGACGATGCACTGTATTAGCAGCACAGCACCGTTGAGCACGAGCACGCTCGGGTTCATATCGAATCTGACATATCTCTGTGTGTTGACCGCGCGGATGATGAACACGATGAAGTAACTCACCGCCGCGGCAACGGCAGCACCCTGTGCACCGATCCTCGGGATAAGCAGCAGGCATATCGCCACGTTTATCACCGCGCCGCACATCGACGTGAGAAAAGACATAACGCTCTTCTTTTTTACCATGTAGATGCTGCCGAGGAACGTCGTAACGGCAGAGAATGTGGTCGCAATGACGAGCGTCGGCATATATTCCCATGCCGAGTAGTAGGCACTTGCAAGCATGATGCGCGCAAAGACCTTTGAGAGCGCGGTGAGAGCCGATGCAGCCATGAAGATGAGCCCCGAATATGTGCGGAACACCTCGGCAAAAAAGCTGCCGCGCGTTTTCTCATCGGTGTCCGCCACGGCCGAATACTGCCACGCCTCTATAAATATCGTGGTCATCAGCGTCAGCACCGTCGGGATCTTGTACGAGGCGGCAAAAATACCGTTTGCCTCATCGCCGCACATACTTTTTACAAGAAACTGCCCCGAAACGCTCGTCACCCACCAAAAGATCGTAGTGGGTATCATCGGCACGCTGTATTTCAGCATATCGCGTGCAATGGCGGGATCGAACAGCGACAGCTTCATGTCCCTGTACAGCCTCTGCCATACGACCATCAAAAGCGTCACAATGACATTTGCGATCACGACCGACAGCACATACCCGGTGACTCCCATGCGGAATACCACGAGAAAAAGTATGTTGAAGGCTATATTGAGCGCCGTGTTGATTATACCCTGCACCGCAAACACGGTGGTCTTTCCGAGCGCGCGTATATAGTTTGCACACGCAGACTGAAAGTTTGCCGCAATGACATATACCACCGTCAGCCAAACATACCCCGTCAGCATTTTCACCTCAAAGAGGAATGGGGACAGCGCCAGAAACAACAGCGTTCCGAGCGAGAGCAGCGCCACGCCGGATGAGAACACCTCGCGCTTCTTTTCACCCGCGTCAAGAGCGAACCTGAACAACCCATCGCATATGCCAATCGCGGCAACGGGCATTATGAGGTTCGCCGTCTGCGATATGATGTTCGCATCCGAATATTGCGCCGGCGACAGTATAGCGGTATACAGCGGCAGAAGCAGATACACAAGGACCTTTGACGAAAAGGTCCCCACCGCCAGGATAACGGTATTGGAAAGAAGCCGTTTGTATTTATTCATGGCATCATACGCGGGAAATATTATTCCTCGTCGCAGTTCCCCCAGTTATGGTAAACGTTCATAACATCGTCGTCGTCCTCGAGCTTTTCGATGAGAAGGCCCATAAACTTTCTGTCCTCCTCGTCGTCAAGATCGACCGTTGAATCGGCGACCTTCTCCTTGTCGGCGGATTCCACTTCATATCCAGCTGCCTTGAGAGCGTCGGATATCTCATAAACGTCGTCCGGCTCGGTGTATATCACATACACGCCGTCGTCCGCCTTGAAATCTTCGGCACCTGCCTCAAGTGCGGTCTCCATCAGCTTGTCCTCGTCTATCTCGCCGTATTCGTCGGTGATAACGATAACGCCCTTTTCATTGAACATGAAGCCGACGCAGCCGCTCTGACCGAGGTTGCCGTGATATTTCGAGAAATACGCACGGACGTTGCCCGCGGTGCGGTTGCGGTTATCGGTAGTCGTTTCAACGATAACGGCGACGCCGGACGGACCGTAGCCCTCGTAGGTGATCTCCTCGTAGGCGACGTCGGAGGCACCGAGCGCCTTCTTTATTGTGCGGTCGATGTTATCGTTCGGCACGTTGTTTGCTTTTGCCTTCTGGATAAGGTCGCGCAGCTTTGAGTTTGTCGCGGGATCTCCGCCGCTTTCCTTGACGGCGATCGCGATCTCCTTACCGATCTTTGTAAAGACCTTTGCCTTCTGCGCGTCTGTCTTTTCTTTTTTGTGTTTGATGTTGCTCCATTTGCTGTGTCCGGACATGGATCATTTCCTCACTTTGATTTATTGTAAATTGTTTTTGATATCAGATCTTTTCGGTCTTTTTCATGCAGATAAGGTCGAGAGCCGTACCTATGACCGTCTTTACGGCGGCTGAGAGCGCGAGTCTTGACGCACGCACGCGCGCATCCTCGGCGTTCAGTATCTGGCAATTGTGATAGAAGCGGTTGTAGGAGGCCGTCAGGTCGATTATATAGCGTGTGATGACGGACGGCTCGTAGTCGCGCAGCGCCGCGAGCACACGGTCGGGGAACACCGATATGAGCTTGAGCAGCTCATGCTCCTCGGGCGTGCCGAGCGCATATCCGCCCTCGGGCATACCGACCTCGCCGCCCGCACGTGAAAGCAGCGAGCAGATACGCGCGTATGTGTACTGCACGTAAGGACCTGTATTGCCGTCATACGAGAGGGCATCCTCGAGCATGAAGTTGATGTCTTTTATGCGGTTGTTCGAGAGATAATAGAAAACTATCGCGCCGACGCCGACCTTTTCCGCTATATCGTCAAGCTCTGCCTCCGGCATATCGGGGTTCTTCGTGCGTGTGATCTCGCGCACCTTTTCTGCCGATTCGGCAAACAGGTCGCGCAGGAGTATAACGTTGCCGGTGCGCGTTGCAAGCTTTGTGCCGTTTATCGACACCGTTCCGTAGGGTACGTGAACGAGTCCGCGATACCAATCGTAGCCCATAAGCTCAACGACCTTGAACCACTGCGCAAAGTGCAGCGACTGTCCCGCCGAGGTGACGTATATACATTTGTCGAAATCGTATGTTTTTTTTCTGTATATCGCCGCGGCAATATCGCGGGATGGATATATCGACGAGCCGTCCTTTTTTAGTATCAGGCAGGGCGGCATGCCGTACTTTTCGAGATCGACGATCTCCGCACCGTCGTCATGCTTGAGAAGCCCCTTCTCGCGCAGTTCTTCGACCACCGCAGGCACCTTGTCATAATAAAAGCTTTCACCCTTGTAGCTGTCAAAGGTTATGCCGAGCTGATCGTAGGTCTTTTTGTACTCGCGGAGAGATATATCGATAAACCAGCGCCAGAGCTTAATGTTCTCCTCGTCGTGGTGTTCAAGCTTTGTGAACTCCACGCGCGCCTCGTCATTGAGCTCGGGATGGAGCTCGGCTTCCTCATGGAACTTCACGTAAAGCGCCACGAGCTCGTCTATCTCCTTCTTTTCGACCTCCTCACGGCTGCCCCATTTGCGGTAAGCGACGATGAGCTTGCCGAACTGAGTGCCCCAGTCGCCGAGGTGGTTGATGCCGACGCACTTGTAGCCCGCAAACTCATGCAGCTTCTTCAGCGAATGACCGATAACGGTCGTGCCGAGGTGCCCGATGTGGAAGGGCTTTGCCACGTTCGGCGACGAATAGTCGAGCACGACGGTCTTGCCCTTGCCTATATCGGCAGAGCCGTACTTTTCGCCCTTTGCCAGCACCTCGCCTATCACAGACTCGGCAAGCGCGGAATCGTCAAGCCGGAAGTTGAGGTAGCCCTTGACGGATTCGACCGCCCCGACGCCGTGCGCCGCAAATCCTTCGGCAAGAGCGTCGGATATCTGTGCGGGTGCGCGGCGCAGAGTTCTGCTGAGCTTGAAGCAGGGCAGCGCTATGTCGCCCATCGATGCGTCGGGCGGATATTCAAGCATGCCCGCCAGCTCGGCGGCGGTCGGAGCCGCACCCGGTGCCATCGCTTCTATCTTTGCGTGAAGCGCCTCTGCGATCTCGTTTTTAACATTAGTCATATAATACCATGCCTTTCTTCTCCGCGGATCTGCCGCGGCAGCAAAACGGTTGTTGTTTTTTATCGTTCTTTCCTGCCGTCCGTTTACATAAGACGGCATACGCTCCTCACAGCGCTCTGCCCTCTGCGATAAGCTCGCGTGCCGCGATACGCTGTGCATCGGTGACATTTATGCCTCCGAGTATCCTTGCGGTCTCCTCGACCCTGCCCGCCTCGTCAAGGCGCGTGACGGTCGATTCGCTCCTTCCGTCGCGCTCTGTTTTTGAGATGAGCAGATGCGTATCGGCAAGCGATGCTATCTGAGCGGAATGCGTCACACAGAATATCTGCGCGCCTCGTGCAGCCTCCTTCAGCTTGATGCCCACCTTGCGTGAGGTCTTGCCCGATATCCCCGCATCGACCTCATCGTAAATGAGCGTGGGGATACCGTCTATGTCGGACATGACGCTCTTGAGCGAGAGCATTATTCTCGAAAGCTCGCCGCCGGAGGCGATCTTTGCAAGAGGTCTTTGCGGTTCTCCCGGGTTCGTGGCTATCATGAACTCAACGCGGTCAAGTCCGCGCGGCGAGGGTTCGTCAAGCGGAGTAACGGAAATGGCAAAACGCACCTTCGGCATATCGAGAAACGCGAGCGATTCAGCCACGCGTCCCTCAAGCGACGCTGCGGCAGCGCTTCGCACCTCGCCGAGAGCAGCACCCGACTCGCGCAATTCGGCATCGAGCGCCGACTCCCGTCGTCGCAGCTCCGCAAGTCTGTCGTCGCCCGATTCAAGGTCGGCAAGCTTCTTTTCGGCGTCGGCACGGAACTCAAGTATCTCCTCCACCGTCGAGCCGTATTTGCGTTTGAGCCTCCCTATCGCATCAAGGCGCGATTCAACGGCGTCTATCTTCGCAGTCGGGTCGCCGTCGTCTGCGGCGCCCGCGCGGGAATACACCTCCGCGGCAATATCGTCGATCTCATACCGGCAGGTCTCGAGCCGCTCCGCAAATCCGCGGTATTCGGGATAGACGTCGGATATCTTTTTGAGCGCATCCGCCGCTTTTGACACCATGTATGAGGCGGTAAGCCCCTTTTCGTTGCCGTAAATGGCGCGCAGCACCACATCGGTCTGCTTTTTTATCCGCTCAAGACTTGAGAGCCGCTTCTTCTCGGCTGTGAGCTTGTCCTCCTCGCCCGGCTTTAGTCTCAGCGACGAAATGTCCTTTATCTGATACTCAAGCATATCGCGGAGCTGATTTTTTTCCTTTTCGTCGCGGCATATGCCCTTTATCTCTGCACGAACGCCTTCGAGCTCCGAATATATTCCCGCATACTTTTCAAGCAGTTTTTCCGAATGAGCAGCCGCATCGAGCATTTCAAGCTGCGCCGACGGATCGCATATGCGCAGGTTCTCATTCTGCCCGTGTATCGACACGAGCAGGCTCCCCGCGCGCCTCAGTACTGCCTGCGTGACGCTTCTGCCGTCAATACGGCACACCGAGCGCCCCTCTGCCGAGAGCGTGCGCTCAAGGCATATCTCACCGTTCTCGCAAACGATCCCCATCTCCGCAAGCCCGTCGGCAAGCCGCCCCTCTATCCCGTCAAAAACGGCTGAAACGGCAGCGTGCGTCTGCCCCGTGCGTATCAGCTCGCGGCCCGTGCGGTTGCAGAGCAGAAAATTTATGCTGTCGATAACTATTGATTTACCGGCGCCGGTCTCACCCGTCATCGCGGTAAAGCCGCCGTCCGCATCAAGGTCGAGCGCACGGATCACGGCTATATTTTCGATATGAAGCGATCTTAGCATCGGCAAAACCTCCCGCGGTTTGATAATGATATCGGCGCTCAGACCGTTTTGAGAAGGATCTTTATGCGCTCGCTCAGCGACTTTGACGAGTCAAGCCCGCGTGTGACGATAAATATCGTGTCGTCTCCCGCCACACTGCCGAGTATTTCGTTCGTTTCGATGGAATCAAGCCCCGCAGCCACCGCGTTGGCAAGCCCGGGATATGTCGAGAGAACGATGATGTTCCCCGAATAATCCACCTTTTTTATTGATTCTATCAGCGCGGAGTTGAATTTGAGGCTCCCCGCATTGTCGTCCTGCTTCGGAAGGGTGTACTTGTACGTTCCGCGTCCCGTAGGCACCTTTGAGAGCTTCAGCTCCTTTATATCGCGCGACACGGTCGCCTGAGTCACCCTGTATCCCTCGCGCAGAAGCAGCCCGATGAGCTCCTCCTGTGTTTCTATCTCACAGCGCTCCACGAGACTGATTATTTTTTCCTGTCGTCCGCTTTTCATTTGCTATCTCCGTTTCCTGTCGGCGTTATATCCCGCTCATCTTGCGCCGGAATGTGCCGTAAAATGAATCCTCTTTAAGCCTTACTATGCCCGCCGACTTATCCGACCGCGTTATCTTTACCGAATCGCCGCGCACAAGCTTTATATTCACCCTGCCGTCTACCGTGAGGAAGAGCGCCGGCTCGCGCTGGCATATATTAACGATCTCAAGCCGCGCGCTGTCGGGAAACACTATCGGCTTTGACGAGACCGAGTGCGCGCATATCGGCGTGATGCATATCCCGCCGAGGCGCGGATCGAGAACGGGTCCCCCCGCCGACAGCGAATACGCCGTCGAGCCCGTCGGCGTTGCGGCAATAAGACCGTCGGCGCGGTATGTGGCGATCGTCTTGCCGCCCTCGCGCAGCTCTATATCGACTATCCGGGCCACCGAGCCGTTTGATACCACCGCGTCGTTCAGCGCGCGGGCGATGTAGATGCGGCGCCGCTCGCCGTTCGCGTCCGGCTTTCCGAGCACCTCGACATTCAGCATGGAATGCTTTTCGACCGTATAATTCCCATCATAGAGTCTGTCGAGCAGCGAAAGCTCGTCGCATTCAAGCTCGCAAAGATAGCCGAGCCTGCCCTTGTTGACCCCGAGCACAGGGATCCCGCGCGCAGCGCTCCTCCGCGCCGCTTCGAGCACCGAACCGTCTCCGCCGACCACCGCGATCAGATCGGAGCTTTCGTAAAGCGAATGTGCGGGCACGTATTTCGGAACGATGCCGACGGCCTCGAGACCGCATCTTCCGCGCACCGAAAGATCGAGCATGAGCGATGCTCCGTGCTCGGCAAACGCGCGTGCGACCGAACGCGCCGCATCCGCTTTTTCGCGTATATTGAAATTGGTTATAAGCGCGACCTTTGAAAACTGCACCGGCTCCACCGTACCTTTCGGATCTGTTTATTTTTTGTGAAAATATGCTATATATTCGATATTTCCGTCGCCTCCGGTCACGGGCGACGTGATAAGCCCGATCTTCACGAGCCCGAGAGCACCGGCGGCAGCCGAAACGCTCTTTACCGCTCTTTCGCGCGCCGACGCAGAACGGACTATCCCGCCCTTGCCGACATCCGACCTGCCTACTTCAAACTGCGGCTTGACGAGACTCAAAAATATCCCGCCGCCGCGCAGCAGCGCCGGTATCGCGGGGAGGATGAGCGTCTGCGAAATAAACGAAACATCCATTACCGCAATATCGTATTCTCCGCCGACCGTATCGGGCGTGATGTATCTTGCGTTTATGCCTTCAAGCAAGCGCACGCGCGGATCTGCGGCAAGCACCGGTGAGAGCTGCCCGTGACCCGAATCCACAGCCGTAACGGATGCGGCTCCGTGCGCGAGCAGACAGTCGGTAAAGCCGCCCGTCGATGCGCCGATATCTATCGCGCGCATACCGGAGACGTCGATGCCGAACGAATCGAGCGCCGCCTCGAGCTTCAGCCCTCCCCGGCTGACATACCGCGTGTCCTCGGACGGGAGTATCTCCACGTCGGATGCCGGGACACCGTCACCGATATCGCATGACGGCTTTTTGACCGTGCTGCCGCATATCCTCACGCACCCGCCGAGTATCAGCTTTTTTGCAGTCTCGCGGCTCGGGGCAAGCCCCTGCTCCGCAAGAAAGATATCAGCCCTCATTTGTTATTTGCGGCGCATGAGCAGCCATTCGGCAAGCGTCGTAAGCATTTCGCTGCCGGGATATCCCGCGACCGCCGCGGTCGCCTCATCAGTCACCCGGCGCGCATATGCACGCGCATCGGCGGCGCTCATGAAGCTGAGATATGTCGTTTTGCCGTCGCGCACATCGGAGCCGACCGATTTGCCGAGCTCCTCGGCAGTGCTTTCGGCATCGAGCACATCGTCGATTATCTGGAATGCGTGACCTATGCCGAGGGCGTATGCGGTCGCATCCGCTATCCGCTTATCGCCGTCGGTCACACCTGCGGCAATGCAGCCGAGCACGGCGCTCACACGCATAAGCTCGCCGGTCTTTTTGGCATACAGAGTGCGCAGCTCGTCAAGCGAAATCGCCTTTGTCTCGGCAGCCATGTCGAGTATCTGTCCCTCTATCATTCCCATTGCGCCGTCGCCGAGCACACGCGCGGCGCGGAGAGCGTCCTCCGGTGCAACGGCGGGATTTTTCATCGCCGTCAGCACCGCGCGCAGCTCGAGCGAATCTCCCGCAAGCAGCGCCGTCGCCTCGCCCCAGACCTTGTGGTTCGTGGGTCTGCCGCGGCGAAGATCGTCATCGTCCATGCAGGGCAGATCGTCGTGTATCAGCGAAAATGTGTGCATCATCTCAACGGCGCAGGCAAACGGCATTGCCGCCGCCTCGCTGCCACCGAAAAGACGGCAGAATTCAAGCACGAGATAGGGCCTTATCCTTTTTCCGCCCGCGGTCAGGCTGTAAAGCTCGGAGCCCCACAGCGTGTCGCTCTCGGCATCTGCGGGATAGTACCCGCGCAGCGCAGCCTCGGTCTTTTTTGCCGATGCGCGCAGCGCCTCTTCGATATCAAGATAGTTTTCCATCATCATTCCTCAGTTTTCGTCGGCAGTCAGCACTTTTACTCTGCGTTCCGCCTTTTCGAGCCGGTCGGAGCACAGACGAACGAGCGACACGCCCTCCTCATACAGCTTCATCGACTCCTCGAGCGGAGTTTTCCCGTCCTCGAGCGCACGCACGACCGCCTCAAGGCGCGTCATTGCCTCCTCGAATGTCAGATTCGTCTCTGCCGTCGCTTTTTTCGCGCGCGGCTTTTTTTCGCTGCTTTTTTCGGTCTTTATATCATCCATTTTCATCACCCATGAATCGGTTCCCGCCCGGCGGGAGCATCATCCTTCGGTCTTCTTTTCTGTTTTTTCAACGACCGCCAAAACATTGCCGTCGCGCATGGCAAGGTCTATCCTGTCTCCCGCGCTCAGCCCGGCGGCGTCGGTTATAACATTTTTTCCGTCTGCGGAACGCACCGCGGCATAGCCGCGCGACAGCACCGCGAGCGGGTTCATCGCCTCAAGCGATGCGACTGCCGTACCGAACGCGGCGCGCGCGCTTTTCAGGTGCATCGAGTAAAGCGACGCAAGCCTTTCCTCGGTCATCATAAGCGCCGTGCGGCGCATTTCAAACATATATTCCGGGTCGGTCAGCGACCTGCGCGACGCCAGTGACGCAAGACGCCCCTTTTCGCGTTCGAGACGTGTCTGGAGCAGCGAACGCATACGCGCACCGACATTTTCAAGCTGCTGGAGGAGCCGCGCGGAGTCCGGCACCGCCTGCTCTGCCGCAGCCGACGGTGTGGGCGCACGCAGATCGGCGGCAAGATCGGCTATCGTAAAGTCGGTCTCATGCCCCACGGCGCTTATCACGGGAATGCGCGAGGCTGCTATCGTGCGCGCCAGCTTTTCACCGTTGAACGCCCACAGATCCTCTATCGACCCGCCGCCGCGCCCGATTATCAGCACGTCGGGAGCGTCATTTTTATCAAGCCCATTGAAATATTCGATGCCAGCAACGACCGATGCCTCCGCTCCCTCGCCCTGAACGAGCGCCGGATAAAGCGTAACGGCAGCATACGGAAAACGCCTGCCGAGGATGTTGAGGATATCCTGTATCGCCGCACCAGTCGGAGACGTGACGACGCCTATCCGCTCGGGATATTTCGGTATGGGTCTTTTGCGCGAGGCATCGAACAGCCCCTCGGCGCCGAGGCGTTCCTTTAGCTGCTCAAAACGCAGATAAAGCGCGCCCGCACCGTCGGGGATCATATCCGTGACATATATCTGATACTGCCCGCTTTTGACATATGACGAAACGTGCCCGAAAAGCACCGCCTTCATACCGTCGGAGGGCACGAACTTCAGACGCGAGGCATACGAACGGAACATGACCGCCGCAATGCAGCCGCCGCTGTCCTTGAGGGTAAAGTAAAAATGCCCGGTCTGATAATGGTTTTTGAAATTCGATATCTCCCCGCGCACCGCGACGGCGGCAAGCACATCGTCGGTGTCGAGAAGGGTCTTTATATATTCGTTGAGCGCCGTGACGGTCAGCGCCTCTATGCGCGGCGCATTATCCATTGTGCTCACCGAGATACTTTCTGCGGCACAGAAGTGCGGTTCCCGCCGCGTTGTCGGCAGAAAACGCAGGCTCCGCAAAGCGGCAGTCGCCGAGTTTTTCGAGCTGCGCGCGTATACGCCGGTTGCTCATAACGCCGCCGGCGAAAACTATCGGCAGCTCTCCGTACGCAGCGCGAGCATCGCGTGCCATTGCGCCGAGCACCGCAGCGATATAGTCGAGCACATACGCCGCTATATCGCACGGCGACACGCCGTCCGCCAGCCGATGTTCAGCCTGATTCTGCACGCCCGAAAGGTTGCACATACAATCCTTTACGGGTACGCGGGGAAAGCTGTAGCTCTCCGCCGAGTCCTCAGCCAGCTTTTCAAGCGCCGGACCGCACGGAAAACGCAGCCCGAGCATTACACCGGCACGGTCTACCGCCTGACCCGCGTTGAGATCGCGCGTGCCGCCGATGATATCGACCGAAAACACGCCGTCGCTTCCCGGTCTCACGAGCAGCTCCTCTGTCGTTCCGCCCGAAACATGGAACGCAATATGCGCCCCCGCATCGGCAAGCGACTCTGAGCCCGACGAATACAGCGCCGCCATTATATGACCGCTCTGATGTGAAAAACGGTAAAGCGGAACTCCCGTAAGGTCAGCCATCGCCGATGCTGCCGCAACGCCGGTAAGAAAGCAGGGCATATACGACCCCTCGGCGTCCCGCGGCGTTGCGGACACACCGAACGCCGCTATCCTCTCCCCGCAAAGCCCTGCAGAGCCGAGCAGCTCGCGCAGCCTCGCGGTAACGAGCGGAAGATTGCGTGTGTGCGCAAACACGGCGTCCGACTGACGCAGACCGCACTCGCCCGCTTTAACGGGCAGCGGCTCCTTCAGATTGGCAATGACCCTTCCCTCCCCGTCGGCAAGTGCCAGCGAGGTGGTATAGTTGCTTGTGTCAACGCCGCAGAAGAGCATTATTTTTCTCCCTCTGCGTCGTTGTCGGAAGAAGCGTCTGCTTTTGACTTCATAACGGCATTGAGAATGCCGTTTACAAAGGAACGCACCTTTGCATCGTCATATTTCTTGATTATCTCGATCGCCTCGTTGACCGCAACGCTGTCGGGCACATCGGTGAAAAGTATCTCATAGGTGCCGAGCCTCAGCACGGCACGAGCGACGTTTGAAAGTCTGCCCATCTTCCAGCCGTGCGCATTTGCGGCAATTGCCGCGTCTATCGCGTCAAGGTTTTCGACAGTTCCGAGGAACAGTCCCTTTTCAAATTCGTCCTCCGGCATTTCGCGCACCTCTGCCGCCGCGTCGTAAATGCTCGCGGCGTCTGCATCCGGACGGAATCCGAATTCGAACAGAAGCCCCACCGCATTTTCTCTTGCTTCTCGTCTTGTCATAACGTTCCTTTCAGGGCGGAAAAACCGGACCGTGACCCGAATACGTATTCCGCTCCATTATACTATAATATTATACTTTCCATAATGGCAAAAGTCAACACCGGAATGAATATTTCTTTGAATATTCATCATTTTTATTCAGGACAAGGCATATATTTCAGTGAATATTTACGGGAGGTGCTACCTTGAAGCAGCGTTTGTGCATTTTGCTCGCCGGGCTTCTCTGCCTCGGGCTGAACATCGGCAACAGAAAAACCGAAAAGCCCGCAGCGGCAGACGGCGAGGCGGTAACGGCTTACCTTGACGTTTCGGCATCCGCCGGGAATGACGGGAACTTCATATACACCGAGGGGAACATAAAATACATCGAATTCACGCCTACGGCAGCAGCGCTGCGCGCCGCATCGGACTATGACATTAGGACGCACGGCACAGCCGGTCATATCGGATGGGTCGATCTGCTCGCTGTCTATGCGGCAAAAAACGGCGGCAGCTTCAAGAGCTTTTCGGCAAAGAAGATGAACGCGCTCGCCGAGAAGATACTCGCCTCCGGCGCACGCGCCGCAAGCGGGAACGAAAAGCTGTACGATTATTACAGCGAGGCATACGGCGCAGTGCTCGGCGGTATGCTCGGTGACTATGCCGAGGTGCGCACTGCGGCAGACGGCAGCGAGACCGCCGAGAGTTTTTACGGCGTACGCGCCTTCTCTCCCATCGCGTCCGGCTACGGGTACAGTGACTACGACGATTTCGGCGCGTCGCGCTCATTCGGCTACCGCCGCCGCCACCTCGGACATGATATGCTCGGCAGCGTCGGCACTCCCGTGATCGCAATGGAGAGCGGATATGTCGAATGCTGCGGCTGGAACGTTTACGGCGGCTGGCGCATAGGCATACGCTCCTTTGACGGCAAAAGATATTATTACTACGCTCACCTGCGCCGCGGGCATCCCTACTGCGACATTTACGAGGGCAAGATAGTGGACGCGGGCGACGTAATAGGCTATCTCGGCATGACCGGCTACAGCACAAAGGAAGACAAAAACAACATAGACACACCGCACCTGCACGTGGGACTCGAGATAATATTCGACCCGAAGCAAAAGGACGGCTACAATCAGATATGGGTCGACATGTACGCGCTGACCGCCTTTCTGTCCGACAGGCGCGCCCCGACATACGCCGATGCCGAGAGCGGCGAGCGGCTCTCGAAGGTGCATTTCATATATCCCGAAACTCCCGACTGAAATATTTTCACCTTATCTCTTGCAATGAGCCGAAAAATGTGCTAAAGTATAGACATATAATCATCAAGGACGAAAATAATGAAAGAAACAATCAAAAAAATACTCACCCGCGCGGCGGCTTATTACACGGTCGCAACGGGCGCATACAGCTTTGTAATATTTGCAATGTATTCGAACGAGGAGGGCGGCGCGCTGCTTTCCGCAAAAAGAGTGTTCCTGCTCCTTCCCTTCTGCCTCTGCCTTGCGGCTGCCAACACCGCGCTTGCGTCAAAAACGCTCCCGCGCGGGCTGAGCTATCCGCTGCACTGCGCCGCAACGATGCTCGGCGTCTATCTCTGCGTGATACTGCCCGCGGGAATGGAGAGCCGCCAGCGGCTCGTTGGGACCATGGTAGCGCTTGTGATCTATATCGTGGCAATGACGGTATACGCTCTCCTCACGCGTCACATAAAACGCACGCTTGCCGAGGAGAGAAACTACCGCTCGCAGTTCGATGACAACGAAATTAAAAAGAAATAACAAAAACGGTCTGCCGCAGCGCAAATGCGCTGCGGCAGATTTTTTATGTAACGCTTTCGGTGTATTTCTCCGCCTGGAGCCTGAACATGGCGGCGTACTTGCCGTCCATCTCCATCAACTCGTCGTGAGAGCCGGATTCGATAAGACTGCCGCTGTCGAACATATATATACGGTCAGCCATTCTCGTGGTCGAAAGCCTGTGTGAAATGAAAATGACCGTTTTGTCGGCGGCATATTCAAGGATGGAACGGTTGAGCTCGTATTCGGCGATGGGATCGAGCGCCGACGACGGCTCATCCATGATGATAAGCTCGTAATCGCGGGCAAAAACACGCGCAATGGCGACCTTCTGCCCTTCTCCGCCGGAAAGATTCGTTCCCTTTTTGTCGAATTCGCGCGTCAGCGTCGTATCGACACCCTGTTCAAGCGTTGCGAGCTTTTCGGAAAATCCCGCCTTGTCAAGCGCCGCGATAACGGTCTCACGGTCATGCTCGGGGTCATAATCGCCGTTCATCACGTTTTCGGCGATGCTTGCGGCGTATATCTTGAAATCCTGGAACACGACGCCGATCTTTTCGCGGTATGCGTCAAGATCATATTCGCGTATGTCCCTGCCGTTCATGAGGATCTGCCCCGAGGTCGGGTCGTAAAGACGCATGAGCAGCTTGATGAGCGTCGTCTTGCCCGCGCCGTTGTAGCCGACGATGGCGATCTTTTCGCCGCGCGAGAGCGACAGCGATACATTTTTAAGCGCCTCGGCGGACGAATGCTCGCCCTCGGGCTTTTCCCAGTCGGCGTCATGCCACTCGTACTTGGGTTTGTCCGAAAAATCGTATGTGAAGGTCACGTCGCGCAGCTCAAGCGACGAAAATTCCGGCACCTCCGCCTCGCCCGTTGTGATCCTCGGCTCGTATGCGAGAAAGCCGTAGTATTTTTCAAGGAAAAGCGAATGCTTCGGGAATTTTGCCGCCTTTTCAACAAAATCTATCACCTGCCAACGGAGGGTCCATATAACGCCGACGCTCGCGGCAAACGCACCGATGAGCACAAGACCGCTCTCCAGTTTGCCGAACATATAGAAAAGCACACCGAACTGCAGCCCGGTGGAAACGAGCATCCACCCGACACCGTAGAGCAAAAACCACTTCATGCCGTACTTTTTCGCGAGCTTTACCGATTTTTCGGTATTCTCGTCGTAATCACGCATGAGCAGATCGGTCACTCGGCTCGTCCTTATTTCCTTGGCGTGATCCTGAAGCTGAAAAACACGGTTTATGTAGTTTCTCACTCGGTGCAGCGGCTTCCAGTACTTTTCCTGCTCAAAACTCCAACGATTTCCCATCTGGTTTATCAGAACGCACAGCACAGACGCCGCCAGAATGGCTATCGCCACCGGAACGTCTATCGTAAGCATTACTGTGATGAGCGTTGACATACTCACAATGCGCGTAACGAGCTTGCCGATATCGTCTATGACCTCATCGGAGCGCTTGTTTGCCTCATCCATCGCCCATACAAAGTCATTGTAAAACTCGGGGTCGTCGTAGCAGGCGACATCCATGCGGTATGCCTTGAGAAACAGCTCGCGCTGAAGCCGCACATCCAGCTTTTGCTTTGACCACGGCTTGAAAACATAGAAATATATCCAGTGGAGCGCACTTGTGGTCAGATTCCAAACAGCCATGAGCGCGATCATAAAGGCAACATCACCGAACTCCGCCCCCTCGTCGAGCGCGTTGAACAGCTTTACGGTAAATACCGTATCAGCCGAGTTGGTGAGACCGTAGACAACTCCCATCAGGATATTGCCGATAAGGTAATCGGGACCCATACGCGCGACCTTGGCGATGATGCCGAAATTGTTCTTCATTATACGCGCCAAAGACTGCTTGGGCGTTCCGTCGCGGCGCATTTTCACTTTCTTTGCATTTTCCGCTGCCATCACGCATCAGCCCCCTTTCCCACATAATTTTCGGCTTGCAGCCTGAACATCTCGGCGTACTTGCCGCCCTTCTCCATCAGCTCGCGGTGATTTCCCTCCTCGGTTATCCTGCCGCCGTCCATAAGGAATATATGGTCGGCATCGACTGCGGACGAAAGACGGTGCGATATGAATATCACCGTTCTGCCCTCCGCCGCCTTCATCATGTTTTCAAACATGGTGTGCTCCGCTATCGGGTCGAGCGCCGAGGACGGCTCGTCGAGTATTATCACCGGCGACGTGCGGGCAAAGGCGCGCGCCAGGGCTATCTTTTGCTGTTCGCCGACCGAAAGATTGGCTCCGTGATCGTCGAATTCGCGCGTGAGCGTTGTTTCGATGCCGTGATCGAGCCGCGCTACGCGCTCATAGGCTCCGCTTTCACGCAGCGAATACTCGACAAGCTCAGCGTCGCCATCTTTCGGCAGACGCAAAAGCACGTTGTCTGCTACCGACATAGAAAACATTTTGAAATCCTGAAATACGCAGGCGTACTCATCGCGGTAGGAGTCGAGCGTGTAGTCGCGTATGTCTCTGCCATCGAGCTTCACCGAGCCGCCCGTGGGATTGTAAAGGCGCAACAGCAACTTGACGAGCGTGGTCTTGCCCGAGCCGTTCTGCCCGACGAGCGCGATCCTCTCGCCCGCGCCGATATGGAGCGATATCCCGCGCAGGGTATCATCCTCGGCGCCCTCATAACGGAAGGTGACGTCCTCAAGGTCGATATCGGCACAATTTTCGGGCGCGGGCACGGCATTCTCGCTGTCCTTTATCTTCGGCTCGTAGTCAAGGAAATACCGCACGTCCTCAAGGAAGAGCGCGTGCTCGCCGAACTCGGCAAAGGTCGTTACGAGGTTGCTGAGACAGTAGGAAACGACCGAGATGGAGTTGAGAACGACTATGCAGTCGCCTATGGTCATACCGCCGTCCGAAAGCGTGCGCCAGACGGCATAAAGCGTTGCGCCGAGCACCGTCACGACAGACATACCGATGTCAAGTATGTAATCCGCGATGGCGCGCTTCCAGCCGTATTTGCGTATCAACGCGCAAAAATCGCGCCGCGTCCGCTCAAGCTCGCCGAGCATTCGCGTGTGCATATCGCCGAGCCGCATCTCCTTGGCGTATTCGTTGAGATAAAATGTGCGGCGGACATATTTCTGCCGCCGTTCTACCGGCTTGCGGTCTGCAATGTGATCGTGCTTGAGCTTGTTCTTCCAGCTTCGCACAAAGCCGAGCAGCAGCGGCAAAAGCCCGAAGATTATCAGCACCGGGTCAATGGCAAAGAGCAAAAATGAGTTGCAGAAGAGCGTCACCGTACGCCATATGAGGTTATCGAGAGTCCTCATGACCTTCATCACACGGTCGTACGCCTCGTCCATTGCCTTGACATACTTGTCGTAAAACGACGGAGTTTCATAACAGGCAAGCTCGACCTGCGACGCCTTTATGAACAGCTTGCGCCGCATGGCGGCGTCGATCTCTTGGTACTTTCCGGCTGATAAGACATTCCAGTAGTAGTTGTTTGACACATTGATAACGAGCGTTGCCGCCGCGATCACGGAAAGATATATTATTACATTTCTCCTCGGCTGACCGCTCTCGACGCTGTTAACGATCATGCGTATAAGAAACGAGCCGCTGAGAAAGTCGAGCGGTGCATAAAGGAATGTATTTACGAAATAAAAAATAAAGTATCCCGGCGACACGCTCCATATCTGTCCGAGCGCAAAAATCACGTTCGACAGCGTTCGCCCGCGCGGTAGCCTTTCTTTTTTCTTTTTCTCCTTTTCCTTTTTCTTCCGGGCTTTTTTCTCCGCACGCGCAGCCGCCTTCTCCACGCGCGTCGCCTTTTTGTCCTTGTCCGCTATGACGTCCACCTCTTTCATAAAAAAATCGGGTATCACTGTTCAACATTATAAACAAAACGAAACGGTTTGTCAATAAACTTTCGGTTGATATGCTATCTAAATATAAAAAAATACACCGGAGAGGTGTTTTACCCCCCCCCGATGTTATTTTATGTAATTTATTGCATCTCAATACTGTTGTGTTTCGACCTTGCTTTCGAGATCAGATGCCACACAAGCCCTGCGGCAAAGCCGACGAGCGCCGGGCAGACCCAACCGAGCCCGATATCGGCAAGCGGCAGCATGTCGCCGATCTTGTTTACCGTTCTGATCACGGGCGCATCCGAAAGCCCGTGCGGGAGCGATCCGGTGAGATCGGGTATCGCCGCAATGAGCGTGAACGCCGTCGTGCAGGCGTAAACTCGGCGGTCATGCCCGAAAAGCCTGCCTGACAATGCAAGCATGATTATAGTCATTGCAAGCGGATAAAGGAACATGAGCACCGGCAGCGACCAGTCGATTATGGCGCTGAGCCCGATAGTTGAAATGAGGAAGGAAACAACGCAGAAACCGACTGCCCACACAGGATATTTCGGACCGCGCGGGAAAAGCTCGCGGAACATCTCGCCGCAGCTCGTGATGAGACCGACGGCTGTCTTGAGGCAGGCGAGCGTAACGATAACGGCAAGAATGATGCCGCCGACCTTGCCGAAATAGTGTGTTGCAATGACGTAAAGCGCCTCTCCGCCGTCAGCAGAGAGCGGATAGGCCGTGCGGCTCTGCGCGCCGATGAGCGCAAGCGCCGCATAAATGACCGCCATGATAACGCAGCCGAAAAAGCCGGAGGTTATGGTGTTCCCCGCTATCGCGGCGGGATCCTCAACACCGAGACCGCGTATCGCGGTGATAACGACTATGCCGAAGGCAAGCCCTGCGAGCGCATCCATGGTATTGTAGCCGTCAAGAAAACCCTGAAACACCGCTCCACTCTCGTATGAAGCCTCGGGAGCGACGTCTCCCGCAGAGCCTATCGGAGAAATGAGCGCCGCAACGATGAGCAGCCCGAGAGCCGCGAGAAAGAGCGGCGTCAGTATCTTGCCCACCCATGTGAGTATCTTGCCGGGACGCAGCGAAAACCACAGCACCGCCGCAAAGAACAGAAGCGAGAATATCCACACGAGCCATTTTGCCGTGCCGTCGTCTATCATAGGCTTGATGCCGACCGAAAACGAGGTCGAAGCGCAGCGCGGGATGGCAAAGAACGGTCCTATCGTGAGATAAAGCAGTATGGTAAAGAAATAGCCGTAGCCGCGCCCGACCTTGCTGCTCATTTGGAAAAGTCCGTCACTGCGGCTCATGCCGAGCGCCGCCACGCCGAGAAGCGGGATGCCGACACCGGTTATGAGAAATCCGATGACCGCACGCCATACGTTTGCGCCGGCGGCTTGCCCCATAAACACCGGAAAGATCAGGTTGCCCGCTCCGAAAAACAAACCGAACAGCATACTGCCGACGGCGGCGGTCTCGGAGATCGTAAGTCGTTTTTTCATAAGTGTAAATACCTTTCTGTATCACCGCAGCCGTCACGCGGCTCCCGAGCGAAAGTAATTATTTATTATTATATTATGGATATGCAATTCTGTCAACACCAAATTGCAAAATTACAGCGTGTTTTGCTCTTGACATTTGTCCGTGAAACGGTTATAATAAAAACGCTCACTCGGAGGGCAAGTTATTCATCGGAAATAACGCGCCGGATAAGGTGGCAGGCTGAGATGCCTGTTCCTTTCCGGTCTTTATTTTTATATGCATCAAAGGAGGTAAAAATGGATCTTCTCAACGACAAGGTCGGTTATCTTTACCGCAAATTTCTCTTAAGTTCATTCGGCAGAGCGTTCATAACGAGCGTATACGGACTGGTCGATATGATAATGATAGGTCAGTACCACGGTCCCGACGGCTCGGCGGCAATGGCGGTGATATCGCCCGTATGGAATATCGTTTACAGCTTCGGCCTGCTCACCGGCATCGGCGGCTCGGTACTGTACGCCGTGGCGCGCGGTGCCGACGGAAACAAAAAACGCGCCGACGGTTATTTCACCGCCTCGGTGATATACGGCGGTGTCATCTCGGCGGTACTGTGGCTGCTTCTCTTTCTCCTCGAGGACCCTCTGCTCCGCCTGTTCGGAGCCGACGACCTTCTCCTCCCTCTATGCCGACGCTATCTGCGCGCGCCGCTCCTCACCGTACCGGTGTACGTCTTTACCGGCATCCTCTCGGCGTTCCTGCGCAACGACTCCGACCCGGGACTTGCCACCGCATCGGTCATCATCGGCGGTGTTTTCAATGTTTTCGGCGACTACTTTTTTGTATTCACCCTCGACATGGGAATTGAGGGCGCGGGCATTGCGACCGCACTCGGCGCCTCGATATCCGTGCTGATAATGCTCCTTCATTTTGTGCGCAAAAAGAACACCCTGCATTTCACCCTGCCGGCTGCTCCTCTCCGCGCCGCGGCGGAGATATCCGCGAGCGGTTTTTCGTCCTTTATAGTTGACGTTGCGATGGGCGTTATGACGATGCTCTTCAATCTTCAGGTGATGAAACACCTCGGCTCCGATGCTCTTGCGATATACGGCGTGATAGTGACTGTCAGCACATTCGTGCAGTGCTGCGCATACGGCGTCGGTCAGGCAGCACAGCCGATAATATCGCAGAATTACGGTGCGGGACTGCACGAACGCACACGCACGGCGCTCAGATACAGCATCATCACCTGTGCGGTGCTGGGCGTGCTCTGGACGGCGCTCCCCGAAGCTTTTCCTAACGTCATCATCCGCCTGTTCATGACTCCGACGGAATCGGTGCTAGCGGCGGCGCCGCGCATCGTGCGCATATACTCGATATCCTTCCTGCTTTTGCCCTTCAATGTTTATTCGACATATTATTTTCAGGCGACGATGAAAACGCGCACATCTATGGCAGTGTCGATAGCCCGCGGCATCGTGATAAGCGGCGCGCTGATACTGGCGCTCCCTGCCGTTGCGGGCGGAGATGCGGTGTGGTTTGCAATGCCGATAACCGAGGCTCTCGTTGCCGCATATGCGGCGCTGCGCATGATAAGACCCGCGCGTACCGCACACTGACGTCCGGTTAATGCCGAATTATCCTCTCGAAAATAAAATCACCTTATAAATTTAATCGTTAATTATTATTTTCATGTTATAATCCCGATATAGAGAACATACGATAAAAGAAAGACCGGGATATTTCCGCGAGGGGGCGCACATGGCGAACTTTACAAAGCAGGCTATCAAAACGTCATTCATAAAGCTTCTGAACGAACAGCCGCTCAACAAAATAAGCGTCAGAAGTATAGTTGAGGACTGCGGCATCAACCGCAACTCCTTTTACTATCACTACCGCGACATTCCGGACCTTATCGAAGAGATCGTGAAGGAAGAGATAGATTCCCTCATTTCTAAATATCCCACGATAAGCTCGATAGACGAATGCGTGTGCGTTGCGCTGAGGTTCACGCTCGAAAATAAGCGTGCGGTGCTTCACATCTACAATTCGGTCAACCGCGACATTTACGAGCGTTATCTCATGAAAATATGCGAGTACGTCGTTGCGACCTACCTTGACACGGTATTCGGGCGCGAGGGCGTAGGCGAGCGCGACCGCGCCGCTGCAATTCGCTTTCTCAAGTGCGAGCTGTTCGGGCTTTCGTTCGACTGGATAGAAAACGGAATGAAGGACGACGCCATCGAAGAAATAAAATACATAACCTCACTTTGCCGCGGTCTTTCCGCAGAGCTTATCAACCGCTGCCGCGAACGCGGCGGCTCATGACCGGATAACAAAGCTGAAAAATAGGCAAAACAATACCCGCTGTCTGAAATTACGGCAGCGGGGCTTTTTTTGTCCATTGGCAAAACGCCCGCGCCGCTGTATACTTTGTGTTGTGAAAACGATCGCACGGAAGGAGGAATTCAAATGCGACTGCGTTCAACGGCTCCGATGAGGACAGCCAAGGTGGGCTACATTGTAATGTCGCTCGCGCTGTGTGCGTTCGGGATCGTGCTCATCGTCCTGCCCGATATATCGGCAAAAATACTCGGCATCATATGCGGTGTCATAGCCGCCGCGTTCGGGTGCGTGAGACTTGTAGGTTACTTTTCAAAGGATCTCTACCGGCTGGCGTTCCAGTATGATCTGCCGCTCGGTATACTGCTCATCGTCCTCGGCGTCATAATGCTGACGCGCCCCGACAGCCTCATGACGTTCATCTGCGTTTCGACCGGGCTTTATATCCTGACCGACAGCCTGTTCAGAATGCGCATATCCGCCGAGGCACGGCGCTTCGGCATACGCGAGTGGTGGCTGATACTTGCCCTTGCGATAGTCACCGCGGTGTGCGGGCTGCTTCTGCTCATTCGCCCCGGCGATGGCAGCAGGCTGCTCGTCGTTCTCCTCGGTATATCGCTGCTTGCCGAGGGCATCATGAGCCTTTCGACGGTGCTCACCGCCGTAAAGATAATCCGCCATCAGCAGCCCGACGTCATTGAAGCGGAATGGACCGAAGAATGACTGAGGGACAGCTCATCACATCAAAGAAAGGACAAATATGAAATGCGTTTTTCAAGAGCGGTCGTAAAATACCGCGTTCCGATCCTGATCCTTGCTCTCATTCTTATGGTACCGTCGGTATTCGGAATGCTCGGCACAAGGATCAACTATGATATGCTCGACTACCTGCCGGCCGATATCGACACGGTCATCGGTCAGAACGAGCTGCTCGAGGATTTCGGCAAAGGCGCCTTCTCGCTGATAATCGTTGAGGATATGCCCGAAAAGGACGTTGCGGCGCTTTGCGACAAAATAAAAACAGTCGATCATGTTGAAACGGTGCTCTGGTACTCGACTCTTGCCGACCTCAGCATCCCCATGGAGCTTTTGCCCGACGAGATATACAACGAGTTCAACACCGACCATTCGACGATGCTCGCGGTATTCTTTGACACATCGACCTCGGCCGACGTGACGATGGACGCGATACGCGAGATACGCAGCATCGCCGGCAAGCAGTGCTTCGTCTCCGGCATGTCGGCGCTCGTGACCGACCTCAAGGACCTCTGCGAGGCTGAGGAACCGATATATGTCGGTCTTGCCGTTCTGTTTGCCTGTCTTGCAATGCTGATGTTTCTTGACGGCTGGCTCGTTCCGTTCGTGTTCCTTGCCTCGATCGGCATGATGATACTTCTCAACCTCGGAACGAACTATTTCTTCGGCGAGATATCCTATATAACAAAAGCGCTGTCCGCGGTGCTCCAGCTTGCCGTAACGATGGACTATTCCATATTCCTCTGGCACAGCTACAACGAGCAGCGTGAACATACCGAAGACAGAAATGAGGCAATGGCGGCTGCGATACACGAAACGCTCACCTCGGTCATCGGCAGCTCTATCACAACGGTCGCGGGCTTTGCGGCTCTCTGCTTTATGACCTTCACCCTCGGGCGCGACCTCGGCATAGTAATGGCAAAGGGCGTCGTCCTCGGCGTGATCGGCTGCGTTACCGTCCTGCCCGCAATGATACTTGTCCTTGACAAGCCGCTGCGCGCAACAAAGCACCGTTCTCTCATCCCCGATATGACAAAGCTCTCGCGCGGCGTCGTAAAGATATTCCCCGTATTTCTCGTTATTTTCGCCCTCCTCATCCCGCCCGCATATTACGGCTACCGCGAGACGAACAACGAGGTCTACTATGACATGGGTCAGTGCCTGCCCGAGGATATGGAGTACGTTATCGCAAACTCCAAGCTCTCAGAGGATTTCGACATTGCGTCCACGCATATGGTGCTCGTCGATTCAAAGCTCCCGTCAAAATCTGTGCGCGGAATGATCGACGAAATGGAGGATGTCGACGGCGTGAAATACGTTCTGGGTCTTGAGTCCGTCCTCGGCTCCCGCGTGCCCGAGGAGATACTGCCCGACAGCATCCGCGAAATACTCAAAAGCGACAAATGGGAGCTGCTTCTCATCAACTCCGAATACAAGGTCGCAAGCGACAGTGTGAACACCCAGATAGACAGCCTCAATAAGATACTCAAAAAATACGATCCCACCGGAATGCTCATCGGTGAGGCGCCGTGCATGAAGGATATGATAGAAACGACCGACCGCGACTTTCAGGTCGTCAATGCCGTGTCGATAGCTGCAATATTCATCATCATAGCCATTGTCGAAAAGAGCATATCACTGCCCTTCATACTCATAGCGGTCATTGAGCTTGCAATATTCATAAACCTCGGACTTCCCCACTACCTCGGTCAGTCGCTGCCCTTCATCGCACCTATCTGCATCAGCACGATACAGCTCGGCGCAACGGTGGACTACGCGATACTCATGACCACAAGATACAAAGCCGAGCGCCTCGGCGGGCATGACAAGCGCGAGAGCGTTACGACGGCTCTTGCAACGTCCATCCCCTCGATAATCGTTTCCGGCATGGGACTTTTCGCCGCGACCTTCGGTGTGGCGGTGTACTCCGACATCGACATCATCAGCTCGATGTGCATGCTGATGGCACGCGGCGCCGTAGTAAGTATGCTCTGCGTTATATTCATACTTCCCGCGCTCCTTCTGCTCTGCGACAAAGCAGTGTGCGCGACAACGCTTGATCTGCGCGTGCTTTTGAAAAAGAAGAAAGAAAAAAACGAAACACAAGCCTGAAGAGAGGAGTAATCAATCATGAAGATCAAATTTGCAAAGCCGCTTGCCGGCATAATCTGCGCGGCGGTCCTCGTTGCGGGTAGCGCGGGACTTACCGCATATTCCCTCGGCTCCGCCAAAAATACGGAGAACACCGGAAAGAATGACGCGCCCGCCCTCGTCCGTCCCGAAGAGACCGCAGACGCGACAAAAAACGAGACCGTCTACGTTCTCGCCAACGCCGACGGCAGCGTGAAAAAGATAATCGTCAGCGACTGGATCAAAAACAATTCCGGAAGCACCACCATCACCGACAAGGGGAGCCTTTACGACGTCATAAACGTCAAGGGCGACGAAACATACACCGCAGGCGGCGACAATGTGCGTGTCTGGAACGCCGAGGGCAACGACATCTACTGCCGCGGTGACAGCGACAAGGAACTGCCGGTAAAGCTCAGCGTTTCATATAAGCTCGACGGAAAGCCGATATCGGCAGAAGAGCTCGCCGGAAAGAGCGGACGCATAACGATACGCTTCGACTACCGCAACGATCTCTATGAGACCGTTGAGATAGACGGCAAAAAGGAAAAGATATACGTTCCGTTTGCAATGATGACGGGAATGCTGCTCGACGGCGACGTTTTCAAAAACGTTGAGGTCGAAAACGGCAAGCTCGTGAACGACGGCGACCGTACGGCAGTCGTGGGCATCGCATTCCCCGGCCTCGGCAGCAACCTCGGCATAGATGCCGAAAAATACAGCATCCCCGACTATGTCGAAGTCACCGCCGACGCGACCGAATTTAAAATGACCAACACCGTGACGGTCGCGGTGAGCGACCTGTTCGGCAAGCTCAACACGGATGCGCTCGACTCGTCCGAGATCACCGATCAGATCACAAAGCTCACAGACGCTATGGGTCAGCTCACAAGCGGCGCCTCGCAGCTCTACGACGGGCTAGGCACACTGCTTGAAAAATCCGGCGAGCTGATCTCGGGCATCGACAAGCTCGCAGCCGGAGCCGAACAGCTCAAAAACGGCGCTGCATCCCTCGAGGGCGGAGCCGGCACGCTTGCGGCAGGTGCCGCCGAGCTTGCCGACGGACTCGGAAAGCTCTCTGATAACAGCGGCGCACTCAATGACGGCGCACGCCGCGTGTTCGATTCCCTTCTTGCCACGGCAAACAAACAGCTTGCCGACGCGGGGCTTGAGGTCCCAACGCTGACGATAGAAAATTACTGCGATGTGCTTGACGGCGTTGTTGCCTCGCTTGCCGAGGAAAACGTAAAGGCGCTTGCCGAAAGCACGGCACGCGAAAAGGTCACCGCAGCCGTCGAAGCCAAACGCGGTGAGATAAGCTATGCGGTAACAGCCGCAGTCGAAAAGGAAGTCACGGCAAAGGTGACGGCGGCGGTACGCACCGAGGTCGAAACAAAGGTGCTTGCGGCGATGGGAATGACCCGCGAACAGTATGAAGCCGGCGTTGCCGCAGGCGTGATAAGCAAGGCGCAGCAGGAAGCGATCGCCGCCGCAGTAGATGAGCGGATGAAGAGCGATGCCGTGCAGAGCACGATAAAGGCAAAAACCGAGGCCACGATGCAGTCGCCCGAGATCCGCGCCACGATAGAGGCAAAGACCGACGAGCAGTCGAAGCTTCTCATAGAGCAGAATATGCAGTCGGATGAGGTCAGGGCGCAGATGAACGCAGCCGTGGAAAAAGCCGCAGCCGGACGCAAGAGCATAATCGCTCTCAAGGCTCAGCTTGACAGCTACAACGAGTTCTATACCGGGCTTTCGGATTACACCGGCGGTGTCGATTCCGCGAAGGACGGCGCCGACAAGCTGAACGGCGGTGCGGCAGCGCTCAAAAAAGGCGCAGCCGATCTGAATTCCGGCATTGATGAGCTTTACCGCGGCATCCTGACACTGAAGAACGGTGCTCCCGCGCTCACCGAGGGCGTGTCCGCGCTCCATGACGGAGCCGGAAAGCTCTCCGACGGACTGAAGGAATTCAACGAGACCGGTGTGCAGAAGATAGTTGACGCCGCCAACGGCGACCTTGCGGGTCTTCTGACCAGAGTCAAGGCGACAGCCGATGTCGCAGCCGACTACAAGTCATACACAGGGCTTGCCGACGGCATGAACGGCAGCGTTAAATTCATCTACCGCACAGACAGCATCTCAAAGTAAAAGTAAAAGCAAAAACATTCCCGCCGCGACCGGGTACCGGTCGCGGCGGGAATGTTTTTATTTCAACAATCATTCAATGACAACCGAGCTTTTTCTCCCGCAGCGCACCGGCGCTGCCTATGAGAGCCGACGCGTCGGCAAGGTGCTTCAGCGTGAGCTCCTTTCCGCTGCCGAACACAACACGGAGATCTCCCGCAGAGTTCTGCTCCGCCGTGCGTATGTCTGAAAGCGTATGCGCCTCCGACACGCCGTAGCGCACGCGAAAGGTCACGGTGTCGTCTTCTATCGAAACGCTCGCATCATTTACAAGGAGGTAAATATACAGCACGCAAAAGGCAAGCCCCACCGCAAGCGGTATCGCCGATGCCGTAAACCCCACGCCGGGTATAAAGCCGGTTATGACCGTTAGCGCAAACGCGGCTGCTCCGACGGCGCCCGAGCAGCACATGGCACAAAACGATCTGCCGTGTATCACCGTTCCCTCTTCCCGTTTCTTTGCCGAACGGCACATGGCAGCACCTGCGGCAGCCGCCGCAGCGCACACCGCGACCGTCGCGGTAATCATCCCGATATACTGATCCATTGCAGCCCTCCGACAAATCTTTATCTGTCCATTATTATACGATCAAAAAGATATTGTGTCAAGTATTTTAATATTTTTGTCTTAACTTTTTACATCAAATCGTTAAAAATTGCCTGCGGAGCGCTGCCGAAAGGTCGGCGTGTGTCAAAAAAAGTCGGCTGCAATGCCTCATTTTGCCCGCGGGGACTTGATATGCGCAGAAGTCGATGATATAATATACAATATGTAATGTAAATAAAAAACAAAGAGGTGATATCGGTTGAAAACGATAGGCAATATACTTTGGTTCATCTTCGGTGGTCTTGCGGGCGGACTCGCATGGGTCCTCGCCGGCTGCATCTGGTGCATCACGATAATAGGAATCCCAATCGGTATGCAGTGCTTCAAGCTGGCGGGGCTGGCATTCTTCCCGTTCGGCAAAGAGGTCACATACGGCGGAGGCGGCGTCTCGTTTCTCGTGAACATCATATGGATACTCATCTCGGGGCTTGAGCTGGCGATCGGCTATGCCGTTCTCGGTCTGCTCTGGTGCATAACGATAGTCGGCATCCCGATAGGCAAGCAGTGCTTCAAGCTTGCAAAGCTCTCTCTTATGCCCTTCGGCGCGGACGTAAAATAAAGCCTCACGGCAAAACTGAAAGGCTGGCTACCGAAATGACAGAAAAACGCATCGTGACAAGGCTCATCACCGTAATTCTTTTGCTCGTTACCGTCGCCTCGGTCATTCTTCCCGCATCGGCAGCCTCGGATACATCCGACGACGGCTTTGCCGAAACGCTGCGTGCGGCGGGATTCCCGGATACATACATCCCCGACCTTCTCGCACTGCACAAAAAGCACCCCGAATGGACGTTTGAGGCGATAAACATCACCGCGCTCAGCCATGCCGCAGGCAATGAGGTATACACGTGGGACTATGTGATAAAGCAGGAATCCGACGCAAACGAAAAGCGCAACCTCGTAACAAAAGCCGACGACCAGTTCATACTGCGCAATTTCACAAACCCGAATCTTTACGATTCGGGTTGGTATCAGGCATCAAAGTCCGCGGTCGAATACATGATGGACCCGCGCAACTTTCTGACCGAGGAGCAGGTGTTCCAGTTTTTCGACCTCCGTTACAGCGAAACAGCAACGCTCGACGCGGTAAAAGCCGTGTGCGCCGGAACCTTCATGCAGGACGCAGGGCTCGACGATATCTACGCCGATATGACATATGCCGAGTATTTCATGCAGATCGGCAAGGAGCTCGGAGCCAATCCGGTGTATCTTGCCACCGTAGTGCGCAACGAGCAGGGCGTAAAGGGCACGAGCCCGCTCATCTCCGGGCTGTGCGGCGACAAGCTGTGGTATTATTACAACGGCAAATACACCGACAAGGACGAAAACGGCAAACTGATAAAGGCTCCCGCCTCGGGACACAGCGAGGACGGGCTCAAGGCATACAACGGGCTTTACAACTATTTCAACATCAGCGCCTCCGGGACGGGATATTTTTCGATATATCTCGGCGGTATGAAGGCGGCTGCCAAGGGCACGCCGGATATGTCCGCGCAGTGGGGCGGCAGCCCAGCATGGAACACACGCTGGAAGGCGCTCTTCGGCGGTGCGTCGTCGGCGACAAAAAAGTACATAAACGATTGGCAGAATACATTTTATTTTCAGAAATTCAATGTCGATCCGCGTTCGTCGCGCAATTTCTGGGGGCAATATATGCAAAGTCTGCACGGCAGCACGGGGCGCGCGTCGCAGTTTTTCAAATCCTATAAGGCAAACGGGCTGCTTGACGTGGCGCATCACTTTGCCATTCCAGTGTACGAGGGAATGCCCGCCGAAAAATGCCGATATCCCGACGGCACCGAGCTTTGCGACCGCCGTGCGCTCGAATCCGCAGCCGTCGCCTCATACGACATCCTTGACATGAACGAATACCTCGGTCAGGACGGCATGAAGCGGAGCTACTCCGCGGCAAAAATAAGCTGGCGCAATTACCTCGGCTCTGAAAACTCTACTCTCGCACTCGGAGCCTTCGACCTGACGAAATACGACTACGCCCTTATCGACTACTCGACAGACAAGAGCTTTGACAGCGTTGCATGCGGCAAGCGGTCGGTGATAGGCTTTGTGTCGTCGGCGGACGCGCCTTACGGCGGCAGCGGGACAGATGAAAACTTTACCTGCGACCTCGGTCATGCCGCAATGGGCGATGCCAAAGGCGGCTATGAGATTCGCCGCGTGGCAAAGATCGACCTGCGCGACTGTGCGTATAACGGCGACGTGTTTCTTACAGCCTACACGCAACCCGGTAAAAAATATATGGTACACAACATCGTGTTCTATACGCTTGCGGACCACACCGACCCGCTCCCGCCCGAGACCGCCGCCGACACCGTGGCCGATGACACCGAGGAGGAACTGAGGTGCGGCATGCCGCTCGGGCTAAGAATAGCCCTCATTGCGATCCCGTCGGCGCTGATACTCGCCGCAGCGGGTGCGGCAGCGTTTTTCATAGTAAAAAAGCGCAAAAATAAAAACACCGCATCCGGCACCGCCGAAGCACCGGCAGGGCTCCCTTCCGAGACGCCCGACGAGGCGCCTGCAGAGGAAGCGCCCGCAACTGAGAGCGCCGAAAAGACAGCCGACGCCGCAGCAACGACACCCGTCGAAAAATAAACGCTAAGCACCGCATTTATTGCATTCAATTAAAAATACATTTCCGGAAAGAGACCTTCAATGCTTATACTTTTACTTGCCGTAATGGTGCTCTGCTATGCGTTTCAGGCACTTTTCTGCAAATTTTATTCACAGAAATGCACCGGCGACACAGCGGTCATTTCACTTATATTCGCCGTGATATTCGGCTGCTTTATCGGGACCGCAACGCTCGCCCTCGGCGGCTTTACGTTTTCGCCTTCCCCGCTTACGCTTGCGTTCGGGCTGCTGAACGCGGCGGTGCTCGTCGTCTTCCACCTCTCGCAGATAGGCGCCGCAGCCCGCGGCTCATACGCGATAATGAATCTCTGTATGCTGTTCGGCGGCATCATAGTGCCGATGATCGTGTCGGCAATAAAGCTCGGGCAGCACCTCAGCACGCTTCAGATCATCGCCGTCGTGCTGATGTTTGTCGCGTTTATACTTCTGAACTGTCAGGGCGTCTCGCTCGGCGGGACAAAAAAAGGCTACTGGTTCATGTGTGCGGCGCTCGCACTTTCAAACGGGACCTACGGCGCTTTTATGAGCCTTCAGGCAGGGCTGCTTGACGGTGCCGAGCGCACCGAAATGATAGCAGTCAGCTATATCGGCTCGGCGCTGCTCGCCGCAGCGGCGGCAGCGATACTCGGGCTGCGCGTAAAGCGCGACCGTAAAAATCCGGACGTTAAGGATGCGCCGCCCACGCTTCACATAAGCTGCGCGGCTGTCGGATGGGCGATCGCCTGCTGCATCGTTGCGACGGCTGCCGCCAACATATTGCTTTATCTGCTTTCAAAAATAAACACAACGGTCGTCAACACCGTTGACAACGGCGGAGTTTTGCTGCTTTCGGCACTGTTCGCGTTTATTTTCTTCGGCGAACGCCCGAGCAAGCTCCAGTATTGCGGGCTTGCCGCCGCGCTCGTGAGCATCATATTGCTCGGCTGACACGCAAGGCATATAAACGCTCCCGCGTGCGCATCGGTGATGCGCACGCGGGAGCGTTTTATTTCATTATTTTATTTGCCCGCTTTTCTGAGCGCCGAGAGCTGCTTTTTCAGCAGTATATAGCCTTCCTCGCAGTCGTCGGTACCGCCGACGGCTTTTTCCATCGGGCAGGAATCCGTCCCCGCGCGGTTCATTATCCGCTCTGTGACCGAGCCGAAGGTGAGAGGCACTCCGTGCTCCTCAAGGTACTTCTTCCCCGCCGCAGATACGACACCGGCATAAACCGCGGTGATCCCCGCTTTTACGAAAAGCATGGCTGTCGCCTTTCCGACAATGACATCGGCAGCGGAAAAGCCGCGCAGATCGCGCCCTTCGGCAATATAGTCCATCATGGGAGATACACCGCGGGCATCGCTTATCATCAGCTCGCCGCCGCGGCAGAGCACCAGCGTGTGCCCGCCGAGGTTTTCGCGCGCAAGCTCAAGGTCGGTCATTCTTTTCAAACTCCTTGGCAACGTCGCAGAGAAGCTCGCGTATCGGCAGATGCTGCGGGCAGACCTTTTCGCATTTGCCGCAGCGTATGCAGTCTGACGCCTTGCCGTTGCGGACCGTATAGACGCTATTGTAATAAAAATCGGCGTTCCAGTCGTGATATATGTTCTTTGCATTGAGACAAGAGAACAGATCGGGAATGGAAATATGCTTTGGACATCCGTCGGTGCAATAGCGGCAGGCTGTGCACTGAATGAGGTGCATCGAGCGGAACACACCGCAGACCTTTTCGACCGCCTCGCGCTCTGCGGCGTCGAGCGGTTTGAAATCCTTCATATAGGACAGGTTGTCCGTCATCTGCTCCATATTGCTCATGCCCGAAAGCACCATAAAGATGCCGTCAAAGCCCGCGGCAAAGCGTATCGCATAGCTTGCGGGGCTTCCGCCGTGCAGATCGTCAAGTATCTTCTTCGCCTCGTCGGGGAGCTTTACAAGATTTCCGCCCTTTACGGGTTCCATAACTATCACGGGCTTGCCGTGCTTGCGGCAGACCTCATAGCAGCGGCGCGACTGGACCGCGGAGTCGTCAAAATCAACGTAGTTGAGCTGTATCTGAACGAATTCGACCTGAGGATATTCGGTAAGTATCGTGTCGAGCACGTCGGCAGTGTCGTGGAAAGAGATGCCGAAATGATGTATCTTGCCCTCTTTTTTGAACTCAAGCGCCTGCTCGTATGCGCGGCATTCCTTGAATTTAACAAAATTATCGTGGTTCTGCGCGTGCATCAGATAAAAATCAAAATAGTCCACGCCGCATATTTCAAGCTGGCTTTCAAAGAAGGGGCGCACATCCGCCTCGGTCTTGAAAAAGCTTGCCGTCAGCTTGTCGGTAAGAATGTACTTCTCGCGCGGATAACGGTCGACAAGGCACTTGCGCAGCGCCTTTTCGCTCTTACCGCCGAGATAACCGTGCGCCGTGTCAAAGTAATTGAAGCCGGCGTCGATAAAATAATCGACCATTCGGCTGAATTCTTCATGATCGACCTCGCCGTCCTTCATCGGCAGACGCATACATCCGAATTCGAAATTCTTTTTTACTTCTTCAAAATAACTCATCTTCCGTCCTCCGTATATGTTATTACAGTTTTCTTTTTCTCCGGAAAAGCACCGGAGCGCCGCAGTATACCTGCAATATATATTATAGAACACAGTCGCGCCGCTTTCAAGTTCCGACACAAAAAATGCACGCACAGGTTGCATGATCGTCTCGGACATGGTATAATTATAAAAAACACGGTCGTATAAGACGAAAGGCAAACGGAATGAAGATCCTTATCACGGGCTTTGAGCCCTTCGGCGGCGAAAGCATAAATCCCGCCTACGAGGCGGTAAAGCTGCTGCCCGACACGGTGTGCGGCGCACAGATCGTAAAACTTGAGGTGCCGACAGTATTCGGCAAAGCGGGAGACATCCTTCACGCGGCTGTCGCGGAACACCGCCCCGACGCCGTGATATGCGTGGGTCAGGCGGGCGGCAGAGCCGCAATAACGCCCGAGCGCGTTGCGATAAACATAATGGACGGCAGGATAGCCGATAACGCAGGCTTTATGCCCGTGGATCGGACGATCCGCACCGACGGAGAAAACGCATATTTTTCGACGCTTCCGATAAAGGCGATGGTCGCGGCGATACGCGCGGAGGGCATACCCGCCGAGGTCTCAAACACCGCCGGCACATATGTGTGCAATTATCTTATGTACACACTGCTTTATATTGCCGATAAAGAATTTCCGTCAATGCGCGGCGGGTTCATACACGTGCCGTATTCGACAGAGCAAACCGTCGATAAACGCTCGGGCACCCCCGGCATGGATATACGCACCATAGCGCGCGGGCTTGAGGCAGCCGTGCGGGAAACGGCGAAAATTCTTTGAAACGGAGGTCGGATAAGCAGTGCACAAGCGAAAAAACACATTTATCCTCGATCTTTCAAAGGCGGAAAGCGCGGATGATATCCACGGGATAATAAAAAAGACGTTCGGCTTTCCCGAATATTACGGCAGCAACTGGGATGCCTTCAGCGACTGTCTGACCGACCTTGCAAGCGCCCCTTTGCACATCAAGATCATCGGCTTCGGACACATGAAGGACAACTTCCCGCGCGATGCGGCGATCCTCTGCGAGGTGCTTTCCGACGTAAAAAATTCATGCGGGAGAAACTCCTCGGCGATAACGGTCGAATTCGCAGACGAAAAGCCAGAGACCGCCACTCCCAAAATATAATTTGATAATGTATGGGAGGGTGAGCAGAGCCATTCCCCTACTGCTGCACCCGTGCGGCGGAATGAATCCGGATGTCTTGCCGCAGACGACCGAATGAGCAGAAACCAAGCGATCAGGTTAAAATAAAAGTACATCCCCCGGCTGCCGCGCAAGCGCAGCAGCCGGGGGATCATCATTTTATAAGACTTTCGTTACTTCTCAGTCTACAGCTTTGAAGGTAAGGAGGAGTGAGCCGAAATCGCCCTTGAAGCGCGGCAGTGCAAGACCGACATTGCGCAGAACGATCCCGGGGAGGGTAAGCCCCAGCTCTTCGACCGAGTAGACAACGTCGTCGGCAAGTCCCGGTATCCTTATGCGCGGCGCGATGGCAAGCGAGTTGAGCGCCTGGAAATAGATCGCCACGGCACTGCGTCTGTCCTTGGATACAACGGTCTGGATCATCTCGTTGCAATCGCCGTCAAAGGTGGTCTTTCCGCGGTAAAGATCGCCCGTCTGCATCAGATCCTCTATCTCGCGGTACTTTTTGATATCGGCGGGAATACGCTCAAGCTCGTCGGCGGGGACCTTGTTCACGTCGAATTCGTAGCCGTAAGAGCCGAAGTACGCGACGTTTCTTCTCGTGTCGGCGCCGATGATACGTCCGTTGCGGATGTTGGGCGAAAGCGAAACGTGGTTCGAGGACGCGGATATCGGGTAGATGAGCTCGGTTCCGTACTGAATGCGCACGCGATCGTATGCGTCGGTGTTGTCGGACGTCCAGATCTGCGGGAAGAATGTCAGCACTGCGGCATCAAAGCGTCCGCCGCCGCCGGTGCAGCCCTCAAAGAAGATGTCGGGGAAGGATTCGGTCAGGAAGCGCGCCAGCTCGTATACACCGAGAACATAGCGGTGCTGCACCTCGCCCTCGCGGTCTGCGGGGAGCGCGTGCGACCAGTCCTCGCTGAGCGAACGGTTCATATCCCACTTGATGTACTCTGCACCGCTGTTGGCAATGACATCGTACATTACCTTCTTTATATAATCGACAACATCGCGGCGCGAGAAGTCGAGCACGAGCTGGTTGCGCGCCTCATACGGCTTTCTGTCGGGAGCCGAAAGCGCCCAATCGGGATGCGCGCGGTAGAGGTCCGAATCGGGGTTGACCATTTCCGGCTCTATCCAAAGACCGAACTTCAGCCCTCTCTCGTGGCAGCGGTCGGCAACGGCTTTAAGACCGCCCGGCAGCTTTTCCTCGTTTACGAACCAGTCGCCGAGACCGGCACGGTCGCTGTTGCGAGCGCCGAACCAGCCGTCGTCAAGCACGAAGGTGTCGATGCCGAGTCCCTCGATGCGGTCGATGGTCTCAAACAGACGGTCACGGTCAAACTTGAAGTGCATGCCCTCCCAACTGTTGAGCACCAGCGGACGGGGCGTGTTGACCCAACGCGGGTTGATTATGTATTTGCGCATGAAGTCATGGTAGCGGCGCGTCATTCCGCCCATGCCCTCGGGGCTGTAGCAAAGCACTGCCTCGGGCGTTTCAAAGCTCTCGCCCGGCTCGAGCTTCCAGTTAAAGCTCTCGGGGTTTATACCCATCGACAGGCGCGTTCTGAACGACTCATCGACCTCAACGCTCTCATAGTGAGAGCCGCTGTATGTAAGACTCGCCGCAAACACCTCGCCCTGCTCTTCTCCCGCACCGGGACGGCGCAGGATGACCAGCGGTGCATGGTGATGGCTTGAGGTCCCGCGGATATTGCCGACAGAGACTCTGCCCTGGATCAGAGAGTTTGCCTGCGGGTAGCGCTCACCGTTGTGGCGTCCCTGATATGTCAGCATTTCATATTCGTTGTCGTAGAAATCGAGCGTTATCGACAGCGCACGCTCAAGGTGAATGTTACCCGAGGTAGCGTTTACGATCTCGGCGCGGCGCGTGATTATATCTTCATCCGGATAGACCGTGTAGAAAAGATAGACCTCAACGCCCGATGTCTCGTCGCGCAGGGTTATCTTCAGCGTCTCTCCGCCGCGTGCCGTGGGAATGCCCGAACGGATGGCGGGCTTTTCGGAAAGGATCTCGTAAGAGACGTACTTGAGGTCGCACATGCGGCAGCCGCGTTCGTCAAGCGGGATAAGCGCGGGCTCGCGGAAGTCACCGAGGAACCCGGTGGCGTATTCCTGCATAACGGAACAAAGTCTGCGTCTTGTACCGTGTATCGTGGTGTTGCAGGATCCGGCAATGTCCGGGCGATAGTAGGAAAGATCCGTCTCGGGCATACGCTCGCCGTAATATGCGTGATAGAGATATCCCTCCGGCGTCACGCGCATAAAGTAGGAAAAGCGCTTGCCGCTGAGAAAGAACGTGCGGCATTCATCACAGTATCTGATGCTCATAAAAAACTCCTTTTGCTTTGGTCTTGTCTGCCTTGCGGCAAACTGCGTCAGTTCCACCCGATATTATACCATTGTTCGAAACTTTTTTCAAGACAAAAAAGGTTGCATTGAATAAAAAACATTCCGATAATGCAAAAATATCGCACAGCATCGCAACCGCCGCTCCGGTCACGGCGCAACCCGCGGGACCGCGTGCCATCCATTCTTAACGATTTGACCTCAGAACGGGATCGCCGTGAAATACGCTCACTTTCTCTTTTATGCCGTTCTTGCAAAACACCTTGTCTTTTGCCCGGTTCTATGGTATAATTTCAGTTGTAATGACTGCACAAACATTCGGAGGGACACCAATGACCGAGATCATCGCGCGGCGCGAATTTTCACCGCTTTACATATGGCTTGACATTGCCTTTCTGCTGCTTTTTGCCGCGCTCCTCATATGGAAGAAGAAATATATGACCATCCTCGTCGGCGCTCTCGCGGGTATACTCTATATGATCGTCGATTTCGGCATTTTTCATCTCGTCTGTCACTCGCGCAGCATATCGGACGGTCACAGTCTTTTTTGGGTGCTGCTGTGGATGTCGGTGAGCTACGGATTCACCAATTTTGCGTGGATATGGCTCTGGTTATCAAAAGACGAACGTCTTTTCGAGTGGTCGTTTCTGATACTCCTCTGGTGGTTCGCCTGCCCGCAGCTTTCAAAAACGTTCACACCTGCGGGGACGGCGAATATCGTCATTCAGCGCACGACCGGTGAATATCACGGTTATATGGCGGCGATATTGCTGTTCGGCTACCTTGCTCTCATTATATACGATCTGTGGCAGAAGGACCGCACGGCGCGCGTGAACATACCGTGGCTGCTCGCCGGCGGCATACTTGTTCAGTTCGGTTGGGAAGCAGGGCTGCTCATCGGCGGCATCCGCTCGGCGGGCTTTGCGACGCTCGCCGATAAGCTGCGCCCTCTCATCGTCAATTCCCTGCTTGAGACCAACCTCGGAATGCCATATATCTATCTGATATTTCTTGCATACACCCGCCGCTTTACCGGGCAGATGAAGCGCAGGCGCACGCCGATAACACTTACCGGACGCATACGCGAGAACAACGCGGAAAAAGTAAGGACCGGTGAGTGATCTTCCCGCCGCGCGTCGGCGGAGACCGTCGATATCTCAAAGAGAAGGACCGTTATTAAAATGAAATACATACTTGTGACCGGCGCATACGGCGGCATGGGCAGGGCTACCGCCGAAAAATTTGCGAGAGCGGGCTTTTGCGTCCTCGCGCTCGACAGGAAAGTCGGCAATGCCGAAGAAAACATAATACCGATCGAAGCGGACGTAACGAGCGAGGAAAGCGTAAAGCACGCCGCCGAGGAAGCGCACAAATATACCGACAGTATTTTTGCCGTGATCCATTTTGCGGGCGTATATATGCTCGATTCGCTGGCTGAAATGAGCGCCGAGCGTTTTGAACGTATATTCCGCATAAACCTCTTCGGCGCATTCTGCGTGAACCGCACATTTCTCCCGTTCCTTTCATCGGGAAGCCGCATAATAATGACGACGAGCGAGCTTGCACCGCTTGACCCGCTGCCCTTTACCGGCATATACGCGATCAGCAAAAGCGCACTTGACAAATATGCGTATTCATTGCGCATGGAGCTTCAACTCCTCGGAATTTCGGTCTCCGTCCTTCGCGCGGGTGCGGTCAAAACAGATATGCTCGGCGCGTCTACCGCAGCACTCGACCGCTTCTGCTCCGAGACTGCGCTTTACAGTTGCAACGCCGCCCGGTTCAGAAAGATCGTTGACGGAGTTGAGGCAAAGTGCGTTCCGCCCGAAAAGATCGCGGATAAAATGCTTCGCATAACCGAAAAAAAGCACCCCGCGTTTGCCTATACGATAAACCGCAATCCCCTGCTGCTCATCCTCGATTCCCTGCCGCAGCGCCTGCAGTTCTTTATAATAAGGAAAATACTGAAATGACCGACGCCGCCGGAGGATGCAAAAATGCTTTCATCAGTGGTAAATGCCGATCGGCATACGGCAGACCTGCCGACACCGCGCAAAAAATTAAAGCTGTTACTTTGATCCCAAAGTCGCTTTTTCGGAGATCATAATGACAAGGCAAGCTTTCTTTTCCTTTTGTTTGTCGGCATTCGGCACGGCCCCCGATAATCCGTTTGACGACGGTCCCGTCACGGCGGTGCTGCGGCACGCCGACAACCGCAAATGGTTTGCGCTTGTCATGCGTGTGTCGCGGCGTAAATTCGGGCTTGACAGCGACGAGGTGATCGACATAGTAAACCTGAAGCTGCCGACGGAAATGTTCGGCTCGTTCGGCAGAGCCGACGGCGTATATCCCGCATATCACATGAATAAGCTGCACTGGATATCGGTGCTGCTTCCCGACGCGGCGGACAGCACCGTCGGATTCCTCACAAATGTCAGCTATGACGCGACAAAAACCAAGACCGCAAAACGCAAAAAAGGAGCGGAAACATGATATTATATTTTACGGGCACCGGCAACAGCCGGCATATCGCAAACAGAATAGCAGCCGCGACCGGCGACACCGTCACCGATATCGGTGCGCGCATCAAAGCAGGCGATACATCTGCCGTCGTGACCGACGGCAAAGCGGTTTTCGTCACGCCGACATACGCATGGCGGATACCGAAGATCGTTGAGAACTGGATACGCGCAGTCGATTTTGACGGTGCTGAAAAGGCATGGTTCGTTATGGACTGCGGCGGTGAGATAGGTAATGCGGCAAAGTATAACCGCAGGCTCTGCGCCGACAAAGGCATCGCATACATGGGCACAGCATAGGTGGTCATGCCGGAAAACTATATCGCCATGTTCGACGCGCCCGACGCGGAGAAAGCCGAAAAGATCATAAGTAAAGCCGATCCCGTGACCGATGGGATCGCAGCAGAGCTTGCCGCGGGCAAGGAATTTGCAAAACCGCGCTGCAACCTTTACGACCGTTTTATGAGCTGCGTAGTCAACCCTCTCTTCTACCGTCTCTTTGTAAAAGCGGATGCATTCACAGCCGACGCAAAATGCATCAGCTGTGGGAAGTGCGCCTCCCTCTGCCCGCTGAACAATATAAAAATTTTCGATGGTAAGCCAGTATGGGGCAAAAACTGCACTCATTGCATGGCGTGCATAGCATACTGTCCGACAAAGGCGATAGAATACGGCAGCAAGAGTGTCGGAAAGCCGAGATATCATCTGAACTGAAGCCGCACCCGTTCAAAACAAGCATATGACGCGTCCTGTGCGGACGGCAATTGACATATGACCGGAGAAAAAACATGAAAAAAGAACTCATTCACGATCCGATATTCCTTGCAGTAAAGTCCGATGCGGCAACGCCCGACGATCTGCCAACCGCCCGCGATCTCATTGACACGCTGACAGAGCACTCAGACGACTGCGTGGGCATGGCGGCAAACATGATAGGTGTGCGCAGGCGCATCATCGTATTTTATGACGAGAGCGAAAAAACTCCGACATATACCGTAATGATGAATCCCGTTATTATAGAAAAGCACGGCGAATATACTGCAAAGGAGGGCTGCCTCTCCCTGCTCGGCGCGCCGCGCGAGTGCCGTCGTTACCGGACGATCAAGGTCCGGTATCAGACCCCGGAATTTCATATGCGCACGAAAAAATACACGGGATATACGGCGCAGATCATTCAGCACGAGATCGACCATTGCGACGGAGTGCTGATATGACCGTTCCCGCGCGGTCATGCGCAGCACGAAAAACCTCGCCCCGGCATAGCCGGGACGGAGGTTTTTAATTACCGGAGCTCGCGCGTGCGGTCGCCGATATTATTTGTCAAGCAGCGCTTTTACCGCCGCATAGTCGTAATTTTCCTGCGAACGGTTGACGCGCAGTGCGCTTCCGGTGAACTCGATATATTCCGAGCCTTCGGACAGAACTACCATTTTCGATGAAAGGGTGTTTTTCGTAATGTTGTACACCTTTCCGTCGGCGCCGAGCCAGAACTGTTTTTCATATTCAGTGCCGCCCAGCTTGTATGTCTCGCGGAAGGAGATATACCCGTCCTTTTCAAAGTCATATTCGACGTTTACGACAGGAGCAAACGTCATTGCCGCCTTGTCGCCGCCGAAATACTCGCCGGCAAGCTCGGCAGCCGCTTCTGCTCCGAGCTCTTTTGACTTTCCGCCGGATGTGATAACGAGCTTATAGTCCGCCGCGTCCGAAAGATCAGATCCTGACCCGCGCAGCATAAGCGCATTCCCAAACGTGTTGTAAGGAGTATAGATAGCGCAAAGCATTGCAATATGCATAAAGGTCTCCTCGTCAACGGAGGAATACTTTTTTTCGTTTCCGCGCTTTATTTCAACAGTCTTGTCGCAGCGGAATGTGTAGACCGCCGTTTCCTTGCCGTCAGCTTCCAGACTCAGCGTAAAGGCGCACGGCGAGCCGGTGTCGGCGCCGTCTCCGCGCAGCGAATCCACAACCGCCTTCAGATATTTGAAATGATCCTCACTGTCAACGGGATGAGGCGTCAGCGTCGGGTCGGTAAGCGCATTGTTCTGAAACGCAAGGATAATGCTCTCGCCGTTGTGCTTTTCGGCTGCTCCGTCCACCGCAGAGTACACTCCGTCGAACTTATAGCAGACGGAATTCTCGCTCGTGTTGTTTACATAGTCTCCCTTGAGCATTCCAAAGTAGACCGTTCCCTTCTCCGCGTCGGTACTGCCGATATTTTTCTGATCCGCAACGGTACCTTTGGCTGCCTCGGGAACCTTTGACGTATCCGCGCAGGAGAAAAGCGAGATCGAGATCATAAGTACAAGGAAAAGCGCGCATATCCTCTTGATTTTTGTCGTGGCCATATCGTTCACCTCCTCAATTCATTGAAACCGTATAATATTGCGCCACGTTGATTTTGTTTTGAGAAATGCCCCGGATATATCCGCATATGCTGCATTTCGTCATTGCTCCGACTGTAACCAAGCTGCGATCTTCCGTTCGATCGGTATCCCAACTTGCATTTCTTTACTGCATCGGATATTCCCCCCGCAGATTATATGTTGTTCCATTTACATTATACAGGTATAAATATTCTTTGTCAAGTCGAAAAATGAATTTTTTGTGGAATTTAAGACGGTTTCAGTCACCGGATCGATAAAAGTTACAGATAAACGCCTGCGCGAGGGGATAAGCAGACGGACGAAGCGTGATCGCAGAGATAAAAAATCGCAGAAAATACGGCGAAAAAATAAAATACGGTATTTTAGTGCTCTATCATTGAGATGTACCTTGAAAAGAGCCTGACAGGATGGTATTATCCGAAAAGCCCCTGTCACGCAGCGCGTGACAAACTTCCATGCTTGTTTGGTAGACAAGTATCACACGGAAGCAATATAATGTTATCAGTTTTCACGGGAGGTGTGATGCAATGACAATCGGACAAAGGATTCAACAAATACGTTTGGAATACGGACTTTCGCAGGAAGAATTCGGCGAGAAGCTCGGAACGACAAGACAGACAGTTTCGCGATGGGAGCTCGATCAATCGTATCCGGAGCTTGCCAAAATCGTACTTATCAGCAGATTGTTTTCCGTAACGACCGATTCCGTTATAAAAGACGGGATCAGTACCTTCGACGCCGAAACCGGGGTATTTGCCTGCGGCGTATATCGTTCGGCAAATGCCGAGATTGTCGAAACCGAAAAATATGCGCTGAAGTATTATTGTTCCCCCGACAAAAGTATATTGGGTACAAAACTGTATGCCGGTTATGAAAGCAAAAAACGCTTGGTCGCAGTTTGCGAGCGCGATCAAGCGGAAAATATCACGGAATATGCTTACTTTCTCAAAGGCAGCGATACCGTAATTTCAAACTGCGACCGATTGGGTGCAGCACTCGGCGAAGCTTATGATGCAGGCGCGGCAAAAGCTATGCGACGGCTTGAAAAATTTTACGTCGATCACAGCGGAAAGCCGCTGCCCAAAGTGAAGGAAGCGGGAATCCCGAAGTGCCTGACACTTTGGAGAATGGCGGACAGCTACCATGCGAGCACAGACCGGTTCAATTTTTACCTGTGCACAGGCAAAACAGAGTACGTTTTTTCTGTAAAACCGCAAGACACCAATATCTATTGCGGCGCGTCGTACAACATTGTGTTTGACATCGGGGTGTTTTCCGGCGGGCAGTATTTCAGAATACGCAATTATAAGGACAACCGAGAAAAATACTGCCGATTCTCATGCGATTTTTCATACGAAGCAAAGCACATTGAGATACCCACCGAGCAATGCGAGCTTGGAAAATGCACCATGACCGATCGAGGTCTTGCGTGGACAGTAAAACGATATACCGATGATGAGATCGTACTCCAAGGGTGCGGCAGCGACGAATACAAATATCGCCGCCTTGACAGGAGAGACGAACAGTTCGTGCTTGGTGAATAAATGAAAGTCCCACGCAACGGTGTTGCGTGGGACTGTTTTCATAAAATTCCACACGGATCAGGCGGCTGTATATCGGTTCACTCTCTAAACCTCCGACCACATTCCAAGCAGCATAACAGTACCATTTCACTCCCAATTCCTCCGGCACCTGATAGCTGTCTCCCTATGCGTAGTCAATGGCACGAATCATCGCCATGTTTTCTATATCCGTGACATACCACTGATATTTCAGCGTACCGCCGTCGGGCACACTGGCATTAGTGAACAGGATAATACCGTCACCGCCGATAGTCATATAGCAATCCGGCATTTCCCCTTCGATCACAGGCTTCGCCGGCCCCGCGGCACTAACCGTTGCGGCAGCAAATCCCACAAATGCCAATACAAACATAAAAGCAAAAACAAATCTTTTCATATCTGCTTCTCCTATGATTTATTATTTGTTCCCGAATTTCAATAGCCCCTTGGGATCTGAAAAATCCATATCATAAAGGCCGTTTCCAATCGGATGATTCAGTAATCTCACCATCTGCCGAGAAAAGATCTCGGTATGTTCCAGTTCAAAAAGGAAAGATCATTCACTTTTTTCCCAATAGGGATAGTCTGAAAACACAAACTCTCCCGCAGCGTTTTTCTCTGTCGGCAGGTCAACATAGAGCTTGCTGCCGCTTGGCGGCATTTTCACAGCGATCACAACCGTAAATTTTCTGTCGCCTTCATCCCGGACGCTGTCCACACAGCTGTTGTAAGAGGCTTCGCCCTTGCGCTTCTTACAAGCTACATAGACATCGCCCTTATATTCGATCAGTTCTTTATCGGCAACCGCACGATTAAGCGTTTTATCGGTAAATTCCTCCGAAAAAACTTTTAAGAATTTTTTGCGTACACCTTCGATCGTGTTTATATAATCATACGGAGGAAACATAGTCACGTAATCCTTCCGCTTGAACCGTACAGGCTTTGCCCCGCCCGGATACTCACCTGCAAAATTCAAGCTCAGCCAAAGGCTTCTCGCTTCATCTGCCATTTCTCTCGCATCTGCGTAGTATAGGACTGTTCCGTCCTCAGGATAAAACTCATACCCGTTTACACTGCGAGGACTTTCAATTATGGCAAGCTTATCATTTTCATAATTTTCCCAAAGTCCCAGCGCCTCCTCCGAAACCACAGCCGCATAAGAGGCAATGGCGTAATTATCCCGTGCCGTAATAAATCTGACATCTTCGTTCGAAACAAGCCGCCCGACTTCTATTCTTCCTTTATAGGAATCTGATGAATAACCGTATGTATCGTTATCAATTATAAAAAATGTGAGATCTCCTCCATTGGTTTTATCAACACAAAACGCCACCTGGTTTTCGGAAAAGCTTGCCGTACCGTAACGGCACACCTTCGCCACCATGGCGCTGGAAAACGGCATGGACATCAAAACGCTGTCCGCCATGATAGGTCATGTCAGCGCGGAGACCACGCTCAATATTTATAACCATATCACCGACACGATGCAACAGCAGGCGGCGGCAAGGATTGACCGCGAGATTGCAGGGGCTGACACGCCCATTCCCGAGCCGAACGCAACGGACAAGGTAAGTGACAGTGAAGCAACCGATCAGCCGACAGAACCGAAATTTGAGCCGTATAAGGGCAAGATACGCAAACCCGGGACGGGCTGTGTCACGATGATAAACGACCACCTGTATGAGGGCAGATTTTCCCCGCGCGTGAACGGGAAACGAATCGCCAAGAATATCTACGCTACCACGCGGGAGGAGTGCGAGGGAAAGCTCAAGACGCTGATTGCAGAGATGAAAAAGGAGATTGCGGAAATCAAGGCAGGCGAGAAGGCGACAAATAAGGGCTGACCGAGGCGGTCAGCCCTTAAAATTTGCGGTGCAGTAGGCAAAAAAACGGAAAGAGTGAATGGCGGTCATTTTGCGGTCGCCATTCTTTAGGTTTAGAGATCCGATTTTTCAATTATTCGCGGGTAAATACATAAAAATAAACTCTTCCGCCACCAAACGAATAATCGCCGCATTTCCATTCTTTGAAAAGATATTCCTTGCCGTCAATCGTCTTTATTTCGTATGCAGACGCGGTCTTTTCCCGCCTGTTCAGAACAAATCCCTTTGTCCATACGGAGGTGACGCTGTTTGTTCCGTTTTGGGTAGTTGATATATACACTCCGTTTTCTCTGAATTCTGCCGAAAATACAAACAGATCTTCCCGCTTTAGGTTCTGCTTATCGGGATCAAAGTCCTCTTTATGAATGACAAAATCCCGCACTTTCCATTTTCCCAGGACATTTTCGTCGTTGACAAACGGATAGTCGATATTGTCACATCTTCTGAACTCTTCTTGCGAAGCATAGTGCCTGTCGTCCGTCTTTTCATATACCCACACCTCAGGAGCACCGAATCCGATACCGCTACCGTCACAATAGTCGGTCATCTCAAGGAAAAGAAGTGTGTGTCCGTCGAAGTTTTCAATTGTATAACGATTTATATACCGTGTATTCGGTTTCGGTCCGTTTGTGAACAGCACACCTTTTGTCCAGCCATCCACTGCCCAATAGGACTTGCCACCATCGATAAAGTACAACTCGTGAAGCCATGCAAGATGGCTGCATTTAGGTTTACCATAAATAAACTGCTCGCGCGTCGGGACGATATCTACCATTTCCCACTTCCCGCAAACCTCGGGGTCATCCGTAAAAGGCGCTTTTGCGTCAACATTTACATACAAAGGTGCTTTTGACATTCCGCTTACGGGAACCTTGAGTTCGACGGTTCCGTCGCCGTGATAAATTTCATAATATGCGCCGCAAACCTTATAATTTGAGCTGTCAAGGTGCTTTGTTATGGCTTTATAGGCGTCGTCAAGCTCGCTCTCCTTGCAACAAAGCGATGCAACATCTCCCCCGAAGGTGATGACCTTTTCGGCATAATCACTTTCCTTCGGTAAGCTACCGGTAATCTCCGCGCATGCGGCAAGGTCGAAATCGGATTCCTTGTATTCGGTTTCATAGTTTATAACCATTCTGCGTTTGCCGACGATACTTTTCGGCAGTTTTTCCGCAATTTCGGATGCTTTGAGCAATGCGTCCGACTTTGATTTATAATGTTTGCGCACAAAGGCAACACGTATTTCATCAGTTTCTCTGATAATAATATTAAACATTTTTGTCTCTCCTTCCATAAGGCCGTTTTTGATTGATTCGATCTTTCTCAGGCGGTTTTGAGTGTTTTCAACGAGCAAATTCAGTTCGTCAAGCTTGCCATTCAATATCCCGATGATTTTTTCATTATCGCCGATGGTCAGTTGTCGGCGTATCTCATCAAGAGAAAAGCCCAGTTCCTTCAAAGCAATGATACGGTAGCAGTCCGCTAACTTTGAAGCGGAATAGTACCTATACCCTGTAAACTTGTCGATTCTGTCCGGCACAAGCAATCCCTCGGAGTCGTAATATCGTAGAGCTTTGACCGACATGTTGCACAGCTTTGATAATTCACCGATCTTATACATAGTTTCTTCCTTTCTTCTGATTTTGCAATATCAGAAACAGCGCTATTTCTTCCTTGCAAGTCAAGTATATCATTACCGTTGGGGGGAGAGTCAAGAGGTTTTTGAAAAAAATTTGCGATTATAAAAATCAGCCGAAAGTGGGGCTGAAAACCTCATTTTCGGCTGATTTTTGGTCGGAGTGGCCGGATTCGAACCGACGGCATCGAAGTCCCAAACGCTAAAAACCTGATTTTTTACGTGATTTTACGGGCTTTTCGGGGCTTTTTAGTCCGGATTGACTGCTTTCGTGTGCTCTTCGCGGCATAAAATCCGGGTAGTCCGAAGCCGTAAGTGGTCAAAGATGTGGTCAGCAACGAAATCCGCATAGATTTCCGTCATATCGTGAAGCCCGCAGGTGACTGCGCAAACTGCTTTTTTCTGCCTTCAGTATAGCATAAAACCGCTTGAAAGTCAACTCATTTCACAACGCAAAGGCTGATGCGCAGTAGGCAAAGAAAACGGTTTTCAAATTCCGTCGGCACATCACGAAACGGCTATCGGGTCAAGCAGGAACTTCTCGATGCCGATATAAAGGATTCCGTTTTCGTCGCGCCACGGGATAATATTATCCTTTACGATCACGACCTTGGTAAATGAATCGGCAATCCGGCTGTAAGGACGAACCTCCTGCAGCCGTTTTTCTTCTTCGCCAACCGTCAGTGCCGACTGAATGTAGAACTTTTTGTTTCCGTCGCTTGCAATGAAGTCAACCCCTAAATTGGTCTTTTTGCTCTTGCCATCGGCATCCTTGTAATTGTATTCGACAACGCCGACATCCACAGTGAATCCACGGACAATCAGCTCGTTGTAGATAATGTTCTCCATGATGTGGTTTTCCTCGGTCTGTCGGAAGTTGAGTCTTGCGTTGCGAAGTCCGATGTCGGAATAATAGTATTTTTGAGGCGAACCGATATATTTACGTCCCTTGATGTCGTAGCGCTTGGCGTGGCTGATCATAAAAGCATCCGCAAAATAATCAAGATAACGGGCAATGGTTTCGGGGCTGATTTTCACCTGATTGATACTTGCAAAAGTATCGGCGATTCTGCTCGGATTGGTCAGAGAGCCGACAGCGGAAGAAATGACATCAAGAAGATCGTCAAGAACATTTTTATCCTGAATATTGTGACGCTCCAAAATATCCTTCAGATAGATGTTTTCAAATAAATCGGTCAGATACTGCGCCTTGCTTCTGTGATCCTTCAGGCGGCTCACATAAGGCATACCACCGTAGGTGTAATATTCCTGCCAAGCGTCGTGCTTGTCGCCCTCGAACGAAGCGTAAAACTCCGCAAAAGTCAGCGGGTACACGCGAACCTCGTCACCCCTGCCGCGGAACTCGGTGAGAATATCGGAGGACAGCATTCTTGAATTTGAGCCGGTGACATACACATCGGCGTTTTTCTTTTTCATGAGTCCGAGCAGCACGTCAACAAATCCGACGGTATCGTCACTATCGTCAAGATAAGGATTTTTGATGGTTTTGACTTTTTGTATCTCGTCAAGAAAAATATAATACATTTTGTCCTTATCCACGAGAAGCGAGCGAATGTACTCGCCAAGCTCTATGGGGTTTCTGTATCGGATATTTTCGTCATCATCAAGCGCAAGCTCTATGATATGCTCATCGTCAACACCGATAGAATTCAGGTATTGATGATAAATTTCAAACAGCAAATAAGATTTGCCGCATCTCCTGATGCCGGTGATGACCTTGATCATCCCATTCTCTTTCTTGGATATCAGTTGATCCAAATATTGCTTTCTTTCGATCATGGCAAACCTCCTCATGCGTCGAAATTTCGTATTTACACCTTTTCAACGAATAGTATAGCATTTTTTCGTTCGTTTGTCAATATAGTATGCGGCAAAAATTCGTATTTATACCTTTTTATCAGATGTTGCACCAAAAGGACAGGCAAAATCGCCTGCCCTTTTTCTATCGGAACAATACCAAAAAATACGGTGGTATAGTTCCGAACATTGTTCCGCATATTGTTCCGAACATTGTTCCGATAGAACTTCAAAAACCCTTATTTTGCGCCGCAGTAGGCAAATAAAAAGACGGAACATTTTTCACGTCCACAGAAAAATATCTGACAAAATCATGCAACAAATACCGCAAGTAGCATTGACATTTGATATGACATCTGGTATAATAACTTTGATATAATTTGTTATATTGGCCGGAGGTATCAATGCGGAAACTGATTAAAAGCATAAGAGAATACTTGGGGCTGAGCCAAACCGAATTTGCGGATAAAATCGGTGTCACATTTGCAACCGTCAACCGTTGGGAAAACGGTCGTGCGATTCCGACCAAACTGGCACAGACAACCCTTTATGAATACTGCAAGGAGCATGGCGTTCCCGTTTATCAGATGATTCTTGAAAAAATCAAAGCAGATGCCGATGCAGTCTCCCTCGATGGAGACAGAATACTGCTTTACCACGGTTCAAAGTCCGGTATCGTCGGCGAGATCGCTCCGAAGAGTCGAGAAATGTGTGATTTCGGTAAGGGCTTTTATATGGGTACCGACCCAGGTCAGCCGCTGACGCTGATCTGCGATTTTGAAAAATCCAAATTCTATGTTGTCTCCGTCGATATGAAAAACCTTGACACGATCGAAATCAAAGCCGACCTTGACTGGGCAATGCTCGTTGCCTACCATCGCGGCAGAATGGAACAGATCAAAGGCACGGCGCTTTATGATAAGTACAGTAAGATCGACGCAGGAAAAGATATTGTCATCGGCAGTATCGCAAACGACAGGATGTTCTATGTCCTCGACAATTTCTTTACCGGCGTGATTACAGACATGGCGCTTGTGAACAGCCTGTCCGCGCTCAAACTCGGCAAGCAATATGTTGCCACCACCGAAAAGGCGTGCGCCGCTGTCCGTGTTGAAAAAGAAATACCGCTCTCTTTGTTGGAACGCAGATTTTTACAGGACGAGAGTGACGCGAACCGTCAGAAGGGCGTTTCACTTGCCAATGACATCTGTAAAAATTATCGCCGCGACGGCAAATTTTTTGACGAAATTCTCGACGAAGCCAAGTAAAGGAGGAAACCATGGACGGCATTCAATTCAAACTGTGCGACATTCAGGGCAGGCTTTTTGAACTGTCCGGCGCAAAAGGATATGACAGCGCGACCTTCATCAAAGCGTTTATGACCTCCGAAACCGCCAAAGGGCTGGATTCAAAGTATAACCGCCTGCAGTGGGCTGGCGAGGAGTACCTTCTTGCAGAGGTGGTCGATTCCGCCAAGCTGACACCCGGCGGGAAAGTCTATGATAAAGAAACGCTGTTCTGGAGCGGATACCTTTATCGCTTCTGGCATTTCGCCACTGGCGAGGACAGCCGTGAAATCTATAAGCAAGCCCCTGCCGAAACCATGAACCGCAACTGGCTCATCTTTCATACCCTCGCCCCGGAAGTGGCAATCGAGGATCTGAAAGAGATTCATAGGCAGAGGAACGGAGAATCATAAATTGAGGCTCATAAAACAAAAGCAATATTTTGGAGGACAAAACCATGATTGATACAAAGAAAGAGCAGGAGCGCGACGAGCTTCACCGCGCGATATGGGCGATTGCGGACGAATTGCGCGGCGCTGTGGACGGATGGGACTTTAAAAATTATGTCCTCGGTACGATGTTCTATCGTTACATATCCGAAAACCTTGCAAATTACATAAGCGAAGGCGAGATCAAGGCGGGCAATGACGGCTTTGACTATGCCAAAATGTCCGATGCGGAGGCGGATGCGGCGCGGGAGGGCTTGGTGCAGGAAAAGGGCTTTTTCATCCTGCCGAGCGAGCTGTTCTGCAACGTTCTTGCCCGTTGTCAGTCGGACGAAAACCTCAACGAAACGCTGGAGACTGTTTTCCGCCATATTGAGGAATCCGCGAAAGGCACCGAATCCGAGGGGCAGTTTGCGGGACTGTTTGACGACTTCGACGTCAACAGCAATAAACTGGGCGCGACGGTGGCAAAGCGAAACGAAAAACTCTGCAAGCTGCTCATCGGCGTGGCGGATATGAACCTTGGTGACGTGAAGGATCACGACATTGACGCCTTCGGCGATGCTTATGAATATCTGATGACCATGTACGCCTCCAATGCGGGCAAGTCGGGCGGCGAATTTTTCACGCCTGCCGATGTGTCCGAACTTCTGACAAGGCTCGGCACGGTCGGAAAAACCGAGATCAACAAGGTCTATGACCCTGCGTGCGGATCGGGTTCGCTGCTTCTGAAAGCCGAAAAAGTGCTTGGCAAGGACGCCATCCGCAACGGCTTTTACGGGCAGGAGATCAACATCACGACCTATAACCTCTGCCGCATCAATATGTTTCTGCATGACATCGGATTTGATAAATTCGATATTGCCTGCGAGAATACGCTGACCAACCCCGCGCATTGGGACGACGAGCCGTTTGAATTGATTGTCTCCAACCCGCCGTACTCCATCAAATGGGAGGGCGATGACAACCCGTTGCTTATCAACGACCCACGCTTTTCTCCTGCGGGCGTGCTGGCACCGAAAAGCAAGGCGGATATGGCGTTTATCATGCACAGCCTTTCGTGGCTCGCGGCAAACGGCACAGCGGCTATCGTATGCTTCCCCGGTATTCTGTACCGCGGGGGCGCGGAGCAGAAGATTCGGCGGTATCTTGTGGAAAACAACTTTGTGGACTGCATCATTCAGCTGCCCGCCAACCTCTTTTTCGGCACTTCCATTGCCACCTGCATTCTGGTGATGAAGAGAGGCAAAAGCGACAGTAAAACGCTTTTCATTGACGCGTCGAATGAGTGCATCAAGGTCACGAATAACAACAAGCTGACGCCCGAAAACATCGACCGCATCGTAGACACTTACACAAACCGCGCGGAGATCGCGCATTTCTCGCACCTTGCCGCGTTTGAGGAGATCGAAGCAAACGACTTCAACCTTTCGGTTTCCACCTATGTGGAGCAGGAGGACAAGCGGGAGAAGATCGATATTGTCAAACTCAACGCCGAGATCGAGGAGATTGTCAAGCGGGAAAATGTGCTGAGAGAGGAAATTCGGAAGATTATCAGGGAGATTGAGGGATAAAACTGCTTTATGGGAAACAAAGTACAAGAAAAAGCTTGTTTGGATATGCTCTTAAACGATTCACCCAAATCGCAATTCGGAAAAGAAATTCAAAGATTAATCAACGGTCAAGCAACAGAAAGCGAACGTCCGGATTTCATCATAAACAATGTAGGTATAGAACACTTTCTTGTCGATGTATTATATACAACAAAGAGAAAAAAAGCCATGTCTCTCGAAAGAGCAAATTCTTCTGCTATAGTTAAAAAAGTTGATTACTATAAAGAAAATCCAAAATCATTGGATGATGATATTGAAAATGGGAATGCGGTAAGTTTTATTGAGGATATAGTAAATTCTCAAATCAATTGTACAAGTGATTTTTCATTCTCGAGTTTTATGGAGAATTATAGGCGTATTTTTAATGATCATTATGACAGCAGACAAGAGTATCGAAAAAAATGCGCTAAACTTGGTTTTTTAATTGAAATACCTTATTGCAGTACGCATTATCGGATTGGTGCTGGAAACATAATACGCAATCAAATAATTAAATCCATCCCAATACCAATTGTTATGTTAGAACATATTTGGGAAAATAACGAATTGGATTTCGTAATTCTATATATTCATCCCATTAACAGCACCCCAAAAACCAAGAAAAAAGGCGCTTCTTTTATTTATATCGACCCGCAAAAACGCAGTTACTATGGGGAAAATATAGTTTTATGCGATTGGTTTGATTTTCAACATAAATTTGAAAGCAGAGATGTAATAAAGATAAATACAGTCAATTAATCGGAGTATATAATGAGCAAACTTGAAGAATTGATAAATAAAATTTGCGCTGATGGTGTGAAGTATGCAGAATTGAGAGAGATCCTAAAAATAAAAAATGGCTCGGATTATAAAGGCTTTTCAGAAGGCACTATACCGGTGTATGGCTCCGGCGGAATACTTGCGTATATTGATAGATATGCATACAACAAACCATCTGTATTGATACCTCGTAAAGGTTCAATTGATAAACTGTATTATGTAGATACACCGTTTTGGAACGTCGATACGATTTTTTATACAGAAATTTTCCCCGACAAAGCAATACCAAGATATGTGTATCATTGCTTATTGCGAGAGCATTTAGAACAATATAATACTGCGGGTGGTGTGCCAAGTTTAACTCAAACCGTTTTAAATAAAGTGAAAATACCCGTTCCTCCTCTTCCGGTGCAGGAGGAAATTGTCCGCATACTGGACAGTTTTACGGAACTCACGGCGGAACTCACGGCGGAACTCACGGCGAGAAAGAAGCAGTATGAGTATTATAGGGATAAGTTGCTGACACCAACTTTATCCGTCCCGTTCCAGAAGTTAAGTGACATTTGTGATATATCTACTGGATCAAGTAATACAGACGAAGCTGTGGAAAACGGAAAATACCCATTTTTCGTCCGTTCACAAGAACCCTTGAGAAAAAATGAATATGAATTTGATGAAGAGGCTATTATTACAGCCGGCGATGGCGTGGGCGTTGGAAAGGTGTTCCATCATGTGATTGGTAAGTATGCGCTTCATCAAAGAGCGTATCGAATTCACCCTAACAATGCTGATATTTGCGGAAGATATTTATATCATTATTTTATCTCGGCATTTCCAAAATACATTGAGAGACAAATGTTTCAGGGATCTGTCCCTTCTATTCGCAGACCCATGTTGAATAGTTTTGAGGTTCCCGTCCCTTCCCTTGAAATCCAAAACAAAATCGTCCAAATCCTTGACAACTTCGATTCTATCTGCTCCGACCTGAAGATCGGTCTCCCTGCCGAGATCGAGGCGCGCAAAAAACAATATGAGTTTTACCGTGATAAATTACTGTCATTTAAGGAGACACCGACATATGAGTAAAAGAAAGAAATCTCAAAAACAGAATAGCAAAGCAAGGCAATCGGCACCGGTTCACATAAACGCTACTTCGGGACAAATGTCGGCGGACGAGCTTCAGCACATGATTGCAAACGCGATCATGGAAGCTGAAGTTATGAAAGCAAAGCGTGAAGCCGACAAAAAAGCAGAAGAATTAGCTGAATGGCGCAAGGTGACCGGTTATGATAAAAGCAAAACCGGCATTGCAAAAGTGTGGAATGGCTTTTCATCAACCGTGAAGGCTATGTTTGTTGCAAAGAAATACATAAAAGGCGATCGAGCATCTACTGCTTTGATTCAGCTTCTTCTGAAATCTTGTTTTCAAGTTCTTCGCTGGATCTGTTCTTTTATCATGTTTTTGTTTATTGTGGCTATACCTCTTTCTTTTACATCGTCCTTAATTCCGAGATTGAACTGGTCTCAAATTGTATTTTGCGTGCTAATGTCTATCCTTATGTTAATGATTTCAAGACTATTCAGGATTGCAAGTATTGAAGCCGAGAAAATGGAGGACAGAAACAATCTGTACGGCTTGTTTGCTTCAATTGCCTCTATTATTTCAATTGTTATTGCAGTTATCGCTATCGTAAAGGGGAAATAACCATGCCATACTTCAACATCGTTGCCGCGACCACAGAAAACACGGTGGTCACCGAATATAAACCCGCCGAGGTTCGTGCCGACGCCTATCAGAGCGAAGCTGCGCTCGAAGCGGAGTTTATCCGCCTTCTGACACAGCAGGGCTATGAGGACAAGCCGATTCATTGCGAGGCGGAGCTGATCTCCAACCTGCGCGCACAACTTGAGGCGCTGAACAACTACCGCTTTTCCGACAGCGAATGGGAGCGGTTCTTTTCCGAGTGCATTTCCAACGCCAACGACGGCATTGCGGAAAAGACCCGCAAAATTCAGGAGGACAATGTGCAGGTTCTGCGGCGCGATGACGGAAGTACGAAAAATATCACGCTGATTGACAAAAAGAACATTCACAACAACCGTTTGCAGGTCACCAATCAATACATAGTCACCAAAGACGACGGCGCGAAGCACGACAACCGCTATGACGTAACTGTGCTCGTCAACGGGTTTCCGCTCGTCCACATCGAGCTGAAGCGCCGCGGCGTTTCCATCCGCGAGGCGTTCCATCAGATCGACCGCTATCAGCGCGATTCCTTTTATGCCGGTTCGGGGTTGTTTGAATATGTACAGATTTTCGTCATTTCCAACGGCACAAACACGAAATACTATTCCAACAGCACGCGTTTTAATGCCGTCAGGGATGCCCGCGCCGTCTCTGGCAAGAAGGGCAAAACAAGCAACAGCTTTGAATTTACTTCCTATTGGGCGGACGCGAACAATCGCATCATTCCCGATCTCATCGACTTTGCCAAGACCTTTTTCGCCCGCCATACGATTCTCAATATTCTGACGCGCTATTGCGTTTTCACCTCCGAAAATCTGCTTCTCGTCATGCGCCCGTATCAGATCACGGCAACCGAGCGGATTCTCAACCGCATCGAAATTGCAAACAATTATAAGAAGTTCGGCAGTATCGCGGGCGGCGGTTACATCTGGCACACCACAGGCAGCGGCAAAACGCTGACTTCCTTCAAAACCGCGCGACTTGCCTCGGCACTGCCCTATATAGACAAGGTTTTGTTTGTCGTGGACCGCAAAGACCTCGACTATCAGACCATGAAGGAATACGACCGCTTTGAAAAGGGCGCGGCAAACTCCAACACCAGCACGGCGATCCTCAAAAAACAGCTTGAGGACGAGAACTGCCATATCATCATTACGACCATTCAGAAGCTGGCAACCTTTATCAAGAAAAATCCCGGTCATGCGGTCTATCAAAAGCACGTTGTCATCATCTTCGACGAATGCCATCGTTCCCAATTCGGCGATATGCACACGGCGATTGTGAAGAATTTCCGCAAGTACCATCTGTTCGGCTTTACCGGAACGCCGATTTTCTCGGTCAACGCGCAAAAGGCGCACACCTCGCAGTTTTTCACGACCGAGCAGACCTTTGGCGACCAACTGCATACCTACACCATTGTGGACGCGATCAACGATCACAATGTCCTGCCGTTCCGCGTGGATTACGTCAAAACGATGGACGTTGATGAGCAGATGGTGGATGAGGATGTTTACGACATCGACCGCGAGCGGGCATATATGGCGCCCAAGCGGATTGAACTTGTGACCAAGTATATCCTTGACCACTTCGACCAAAAGACCTACCGCGGCGACAAGACCTACATTTACAACACGCTGACCAACATTTCCGAGGTGGCGTCTGCCGCTCGCGGGGCTGTGGAGGAGATCAAGCAAAAGCAACGGCTTTCGGGCTTCAACTCCATGCTTGCGGTCGCATCCGTGCCGATGGCAAGGCTCTATTACAACGAATTCAAGCGACAAATGTCCGCAGACCCGACCAAGAAACTGCGCATTGCCACCATTTTCAGCTATACCACCAACGAAGCCGACCCCGACAGCGACCTTTTGGACGAGGAAAATCCGGAGGACACCTCCGCGCTTGACGCAAGCAGCCGCGATTTTCTCGACAGCGCCATCCGCGACTATAACGAGCTGTTCCACACCAACTATTCCACCGACGGCGACGGTTTTCAGAGCTATTACAAAGATATTTCCCTGCGGATGAAGAACAAGGAGCTTGACCTTTTGATCGTGGTCAATATGTTCCTGACCGGTTTTGACGCAACTACGCTCAACACGCTGTGGGTTGATAAAAACCTGCGGATGCATGGGCTGATTCAGGCGTTCAGCCGAACCAACCGAATTTTGAACAGCATCAAGACCTTTGGCAACATCGTCTGCTTCCGCAACCTGCAAAAGCGGGTGGATTCCGCCATTTCGCTGTTCGGCGATAAAAATGCGGGCGGCATTGTCCTGATGCGCAAGTTTGACGACTATTACCATGGTTATATCGACGAGCGGAGAAAGCGGCATCCGGGATATGCGGATATGATCGAAGAACTCAAAAGCAAATACCCAGATGAATCGTTTCTTGAGATCATGACAAATGAATTCAAGAAAGGATTTATAACTCTTTTTAGCGCCGTTCTTCGTATGCGCAATCTTCTTGCTTCTTTTGATGAGTTTGCAGGAAAGGAAATTCTCACGGAACGTGAACTTCAGAATTATATCGGGCGTTATCTTGACATAAAGAACGAGCCATTTCCACCGAAATCGGACAGCGAATGTGTGGATATAACGGATGATATTGTCTATGAAACCGAGTTGATACGGCAGATAGAGATCAATATCGACTATATTCTGATGCTTGTAAAGAAATATCACGATTCGCATGGAGACGATAAGGAGGTGCTCATTGACATACAAAAAGCCATGGATGCAAGCCCGCAACTCCGGAGCAAGCGAAAACTTGTAGAAACCTTCATATCGGGTATCAATGATGTGGAGGATGTTCTGACGGAGTGGCATCGTTATGTCGCAGAAGAAAAGGAAAAAGAACTGTCCGCCATCATTGCCGACGAAAAACTGAACGAGAGCGAGACACGTAAATTTATCGATAACGCCTTCCGCGACGGGGAGATCAAGACGACCGGCACCGATATCGATAAACTGATGCCGCCCACATCCCGCTTCGGCGGCGGAAACCGCGCAGAGAAAAAGCGCGGGATCATAGAAAAACTGAAGGGCTTCTTTGAGAGGTTCTTTGGGATTTGAGAAAAAGCATAGGAGAAATTATGTCAAACCGAATAGCGATTGTATGGGACTTTGATAAGACTTTGATTCCGGGATATATGCAGGAACCGATATTTCAAAAATATCATGTGAATGGCGATGATTTTTGGAAAGAAGTGAACGCATTGCCGGAGAAAATCAAAAAAGAACAACATGTCAGGGTTAATCCGGATACGATATACTTGAATCTCTTCATCAAATATGCTAAATCCGGCAAATTCAAAGGATTAAACAACGCGGTACTTAGAGAACTGGGAAAAGAGCTTACATTTTATCCCGGACTCCCCGCATTAATGGATTATAGCAAAAAAATGATTGAAGATAATCACATATATTCCGAATATGATATAAAAGTTGAACATTATATAGTGAGTACCGGCTTTACGGAAATGATAAAGGGCTCGGCGGTCGCCCCTTATGTGGAAGACATTTGGGGATGCGAATTAATTGAGGCTCCGGATGAAGATGGAAATCCAATCATTTCTGAAATTGGATACACGATTGACAACACAACAAAAACTCGGGCGTTGTTTGAAATCAACAAAGGAGTCGGAAAAATTGATAATGTAAATGTAAACACAAAATTGCCGGAAGAATTGAGGAGAGTGCAATTTAAGAACATGATTTATATTGCAGATGGGCCAAGCGATGTACCGGCATTTTCAACTTTAAATAAGAGCGGCGGAGCAACATTTGCAATTTACCCCCATAACGATGTGAAGGCATTTCAACAAGTTGAACAGTTGCGAAAAGACGGAAGAGTGAATATGTATGCTGAAGCGGATTACTCTGAGGGAACAACCGCTTATATTTGGATTACCGAAAAAATCAAAGAAATTGCAAATCGTATTCGCAATGATGAAAAAGCAAAGCTACAAGCATCAATTTCGGCGACCCCAAAACATCTTACATAAAGAGGTGCAATATGATTAATAAACTATCATGGGTTCCTTTTTCTGCTATTAACCTTGCAGATCCCTTCTTTGATTCATTAAAGTCGGATTATCCGGAATTTAATGAATGGTTTGATAAGAAGGCTAAACAAGGATGCCAAGCGCTAACCCTGATGGAAAATGGAAATATTTATGCTTTCCTTGCAATGAAGAAAGAGAAGGAAGAAATCTCTTTGGAAAATATTCGTCTGCCAGCTATTGAGCGCATAAAAATATCTACATTGAAACTGGATGATAGTATTGGAAATCAGCGCTTGGGCGAGGGATTGATCGGCGTTGCCCTTTGGTATTGGCAGAAATCACGGGCAGAGGAAATTTATGTGACTGTTTATGAAAAGCAAGAAAAGTTAATTGGCTTGCTTAAACATTTTGGTTTTGTATGTGCTGGTAAGAAACCGGATGGAGAATTACTTTTGCTAAAAAACCGTAAAAATATTGATTATTCTGATGCATATAAAGCATTTCCGTTTCTATCGCCACAAGTGAATAAAGGCGGAATTATTCCAATCCAAGACAATTTTCATGATCGCCTTTTTCCATATTCAGACTCATTTTATAAAAACAAAGAAGTTGAAGAAACGACTGCTGGAAACGGAATTACAAAAATATATGTTGGAAATCCCTATTCGGCAACGCATTATTCAGAAGGAGAAATCGTCGGGATTTATCGAATCTTTAATGGTCCCTCTAAGAGCAAACGCTCCGCAATTACATCTTTTTGCACCATAACAAAGATTATTCATGTAAAGCGCAATGGAACTTCGCTGATGTCCCAATCGGAATACTTAGAAAAGGCAGGAAACAAAACAGTATTTAGCAGAGAAGAACTTTGTAATATCTATAAGGGACGAAATGTAATTATGATTGAAATGGTGTACAACGGATTTTTTGATCGAGGTCATAATGTTCCGTACTATTTATTGAAAAATAATGGACTTTTTGAAAAACACCCATATGAAATCGACTATTCAATAGAGCAAATGAAAAAAATATTAGAGTTGGGCGGAAAAGATGTCAACAATATTATTATCAATTAAACCGGAATATGCAAAAAAAATAATCGATGGAACGAAAAAATATGAATTTCGAAAGCGATTGGCAAAACACCCCGTAACTAAAATAATAATCTACTCAACTTTTCCAGAGAAAAAGGTATTGGGAGAAGTTGAAGTAACGGGGGTGTTAACCGAAAGCAAGATGTTGCTATGGGAAACGACAAAAGCGTTTTCTGGTCTCAGTCTTGATCAATATCAGGATTACTTTGGCAATTCAGTGGAAGCGAATGCATATATTCTTGGACAAGTTACTCTTTATAATCCGCCGATTGACCTTTCTGCTCTTGGACTTAGGCAGGCACCTCAATCGTTTGCCTACATACATGAATCATGAAAACAAAATATCAGATGAGGATATAAGAGTTAAACGAATTGCTTTGAAAAGTAATTTTTAAATTAAAAATAGACAAAATAAAATCCGAAAAAACCAATAAGATTTTTTCAATGTCAACGTGTCAAAAGAAAACTGGATCAGTGGTTTCTTTGGAATCAATGGGGTCAACATCAGCTATGTCGCAAATTATGACTTGCCAAGAGTTGAAATGTAATGGTAAGCCAATACATTTTATAAAATCATTTGTTTTGACCTTTCATCCCCCAACATCTCCCTCGCTGTAGTCAAAGAAAAGGCGTTAGCCATGGACGCGGATTTATTCGCGAAAAGCAAAGGTCAAACACAGAATTTCATTTTCGATGCTCAAATTTACAGTTTTCTTTTTCGGCATTTCGAGAAAAGCTTTCGAAAAAGCCGGAAAATCCTTGAAAACAGCGCCTTTTGTGTCGTTTCGTGCAAAACCGTGATTTCGGATAAATGGTAGAGATACAATCTGAGCGAAAAATCGGCTCTTTCGTCAAAGCGACTTTTTGTTGTGCTGCTTTCGGCGTTCATGCCCTCAGAATGAAGGCGTAAAGCCCGGTGCAGACGCTGTTTTCAAAGTAAGACCTCAAAAAGAGGTCTTGCAACGGTATCAAGGCCGCATTCTGAGACCTTGATAGTCAATGTCCCCCTTTGTCCGAAATTCAATCCGCAAGAGTATCTTGAGCAAGTCGCAAAACATGGTAAAGTCAAAACATCAGAACAGAAGGAGGTGTTACAATGGCGACGAAAAAATATGAAAGCATGCGCATTATGTCCCTTGAAGGCAGTGTAGTGTTCAAAAATGAAGGATTTACCGCCACAAAAGACGGCAAGCCCGATCCAAAGGCGTTCAGGGGCGTTCTCGATGAGAGCCTTGACACATTGAAGCTCGCAGAGGTGTACGATCGGCACAAAAGCGAGCTTGCTTACCCTTATCTCGACGGCAAGAAGCGATTCTGTCGCGCCGTTGTGAGCCTTTCCTTCAACCGTGCGATCAAGTTGTATGAGTCATACGGCAACCGCTACGTTCTGAACGGTTACAGCGTTACCGACGCGGATATGCAGGATCACGTCTGCATTGATACAGTAAATGGCAAGCCGACGCTGATCGCCATAGACGTATCCTTCCGGGAGAACAGCGGGTATGCACCTGTGGAAGAACCGATTGCGGAAGGAATCCTCGGCAAGTATTTCAAATATGATGCCGATACGCGCTCGTATAAGCGAAGTGACAAGCCCATCCCCACGGATATCAGCTGTCGGGAGATCCGTGAGCATCTCTACACCCACGGCTTTGACATTGACGGCGTGCATTATGTCCGCTACAAGCGAAGCGCTGGTGCAAGCCGCGACGGTCGTTGCCTCTTTATTGCAGAACCGCTGTATGCGGACATGATGGTATGGAGCTCCTGCGACCTTTCTGCCGACACCGCCTCCGACCAGGCTTCCTGGCAGGCGTATATCGCGCTCACGCTCAGCAGCATCGAGAGCACGATCAGGCTTCCCAAGAAATCCATCCTTATTATTCGCGACAGAGTCAGCCGCTTTACCGAGAATGTGATATGCGTCAAGGAAACCGACACGCACGACCTTCGGGCAGAGGAAGAAGAAACCGAGATCGAAAACGTCATCTGGGACGGCGAGGCTCTGCTGGATGCCGAGATATTCAACGCGAACGGATACGGCATGCACGGCATGATGCTTCTGCGCAATCGTTTCTTCAAGACCTGCGCATTCAACACCAACCTGCAGGATTGGTTCTTTGATAACGATATTACGCAGGTAAGCCGGCTTGCGGGCTATACCACGGCGCGCGATATCAAGGACATCAAGCTGGTCATCACCGAGAGCAGTGTGAAGTATTTCAAGTTCATGCCAAAGGATATGCCCTTCGAGCAGAAGTGCAAGCGCTTTCTCGACGCGCTCTACGAAGGCAAGAACAGCTCTGTCTTCGGTGTGGTCAAGGCTGACCACGACGCTCCGCTTATGGACGGGAGTATGGCATATATCATAAATAACGAAAGGAGCAAATTATGAATTCCGAATTTATTGAAACCTTTAAAAAACTGAAACTGGCAGGCGAGCGTACCATCTACTCGCGGGAGGAAAAACGCAAGAAAGACCTTGCTGTTATCGACTTTTTACAACCTGCCCTTTATGGCAATGTGTTAAAGGGAACTGAAGAAATAGGCTTTGCGTATTGGAATATTTCGGATAGTTTTGCCATGCTCAGAGACAGCGAAAACCTTTACAAAAATCACTGTGAGTTTGCCGACTTTTTGAAGGATAAGCCATCAAAATATCTGTTTTGGCCTGTCAGCGACGCCACGCAACGCTTTACTCTGGAGCTTGGCGGCTTTGCAGACTTTTGGTGGGACTGTTACAAAAACGCTTTGAGTAAAAATGTAGGTATGAGCGGCATAGGAGCAATCACATTTGAGTGCCATACCGCGGCGTTGTCGGTGACGCCGGCGGTGAAAACACCTGTTGGTTACCTGGAGCTTGCCAAAAATAATTTCAGATCATTTTTAGAGGCAAACGAATCCTCCGACAATTACATTTTTTACGAAACATTTTACTACGCTCTTTGCTTGAAGGCTTTTGGTAGCGCGGAGCGTGACGTATTTGACCTCGGTATGCGATTGTTCCCATGGTTGAAGTCAGAAAAGTCGCAAAATGACTTTTTAATCGGCGAATGGAAAATGCTCAATGGACAAAAGTCGAAATACGACATGGCAAGGGTGGCTATCAACAGAGCGATCAATGCTTTGATTGACACCGGGAGCGGAGAACCCGCAAGGGAACTGTACGGCGAGGCGCGAGCCTACGGGTTGTCTAAAAACGCATATATTGAGAAAAGGATATTGAGTTAAGGTTACAAAAAAGAGTGTCGAGAAATCGGCACTCTTATTTTTTTGCAAGGAGGAATTTTTATTGAGCAAACATCACGGAACATTTTATCACCACAACGCCCGCGACATCCCCGGCGAATATTTTCCGATGCCGAAAAGCATCTTTCGTCTGGGGCTGACCGCGGGCGAAATTCTCGTGTACACCTATCTGATGTACTGCGAGGACAGAAAGACCTTTCAGTGCCATCCGAGCTACGCCACCATCGGCGAGGCGGTGAACATGAGCAACAACACGGTGGCAAAGCATGTGGAGGGGCTTGTGCGCAAGGGGCTGATTACCACATAACGCACGACCGTAAAAACACGGGACGGGCGCACGCACAACGGGAGCCTGCTCTATACGCTCTGCCCGCTTGCACCGGTGGAGCAGGCATATTTTGAGAAACAGATACGGGAGGCATCCGCGCGGATGAACTTCAAAGCCGCGCTTGAAAAATACGAAAAAAAGAAAGGAGGCGCGTAAAATGAAGCACTCGATTTACAAAACACGGGAGGAACTGCCGATGTACCTGACTGTGATGGACGTGGCAGACCTGCTCGGCATTTCCCGTGCCAGTGCTTATGAGCTGGTGCGGGAGCAGAACTTCCCGAAGCTGAAAATCGTGACGGGACGCATCATTATTCCGCGGGACAGACTGCTCGAATGGCTCGACGAACAGACACGCTATGACAGGGTCTGACGGTCGATTATTTGGTAGCAGGATAAAGCCGTGTCTCGGACGCGGCAATTCACACCGCACGGCAACGCCGAGCGGGGATTTGACGCCGAAATACGGGGATTTTTGCGGTTTTGCGAAAACGCCGCTCGTGTCTCGCGTATGCCGAAAAAGACGGTCTTCGGGGTTCAAACACGAAAATCCCTTGGAAAATCGGGCTTTTTCCGTGTCTCAGACCGTAGGACAACGAAAACAGAAAGGTTGAAATTATGACAAAAGAAAAGCAAAATGACGCGATGCCGTCGAAAGGCGTCCGGCTTCGTGTCGATCAATGGGAGGATTGCGACAGGTTCTCCGAAACACTCAAAATGGCATCACGGAACGATTTTATCCGCGATGCCATTGATTTTTATCTGGAATATCTGCGGCGGAACAACTCGGTAAAGTTCCTCACGCCTGCGCTGGAGTCGGTCATTTCCGCCAAGGTGCGGGACAGTGAAGAACGGCTTGCCAGACTGCTTTTCAAGCTGGCGGTCGATCAGAATCTGCTCGCGCACGCAGTCGCGGACTGCTTTGAGTTCACCCTCGCAGAGGTTGACAATATGCGCAGCAACTCGGTGCGCGAGGTCAAAGAAACAAACGGAACCATCCGCACGGATGAAATACTGAATACAAAGAGGTGATTTTTATAGCAAAACTGATTTTGAAAGCGCCGTATTACAAGCAAGGTCACAAAACAGAGGACGGGAGAGGTCGCGGCGGTTACGCGGAATATATCGCAACGCGCGAAGGCGTGGAACTTTTGCGCGGCGGCATGGTGAACTATATCGGTCAGCGCAAAGGCTCCTGCGGGCTGTTCTCGGACGAAGGCGTGAGCGTTGACCTTGCGAAAGTCAGCCAGGAGATCGACAACCATTCGGGCAATGTGTGGGCATTGATCTTCTCCTTGAAGCGGGAGGATGCCGAACGGCTCGGCTATAATTGTGCCGCGCAGTGGGTGAATCTGCTCCGTTCCCGCCGCAATGATATTGCAAAAGCAATGCATATCGCGCCCGAAAATCTTCGCTGGTATGCCGCGTACCACAACAAGGAAACCAACCCGCACGCGCATATGATGGTGTGGTCGAAAAATCCGCGCGAGCCGTATCTCTCGCAGACGGGGATTCACGACATCAAAAAGGTGATGGCATCGGACATTTTCCGTCAGGAACTGCTGTCGGTTTATCGCGGGCAAACGCAGGCGCGGGACGATCTGAAAGAGACATTTCGCGCGAAAATGCGGGAGCTGACCGCACAGATTCGCGCGGGCGGGAATGAAATTTCTCCTGAGCTCTATCAGAAGTTTGCGCTCCTCTGCGGAAAAATTTCTTCGCACAAGGGCAAAAAGGTCTATGGCTATCTGAATAATTCCGCAAAGCAGCTCACAAATGAAATCGTGAAACTGCTCTCGTCGGACGGAAAAATCGCGGAGCTGTATGACCTGTGGTACCACTGTCAGTGCGAGGTGTACCGCACCTATACCGATGTCATGCCGGAGAAAATTCCGCTTGAGGAGAACAAGGAATTCAAATCTGTCCGCAATGAAGTGGTGCGTGCCGCGGCGGAAATTCTGTCTTTACCCCGGCAACCCTTGCGCGAAATGCCCGAAGGAAAAATGCCGGAGGAAGACCTGAAGCTCCTTGAAATACGCGCCGACTTCGGTGATGTCGATGCCTTGATCGCGCTCGGACGGCATTATTACGAAAAGGAAGATGATGCGGACGAGGCGGAATATTTGTGGAAAATTGCCGCCGACAAAGGGAGTGCCTCGGCGATGTATCTGATTTACAAGGGCTACCGCGACGGAAAGCTTACCGAAAAGCCGAGCGACAAAATGAAATATCTGCGCATGGCTGCGGACAAAAATCACGCCTACGCAGAGTATGAACTTGCCATGCAGACCGACAAACGGATGCCGAATGTGAAGCTGTCGTACCTCATGCGTGCGGCGGAACACGGCTGCACCGCGGCGGAATATGAAATCGGCAAGCTGTATTATGAGAACGGGCAGACCGAACAGGGGCTTGCTCATCTTGAAAAAGCCGCCGGGCTTGACCTCTGGGCGCGCATGCAGGTCGGATTGTTTTACTGCTATACGCGCGATAGTTGGGAGCACGGCATGGAACTTCTGACCTCCGCCGCGGAGGAAAACTACGCGCCAGCACAGGAGGCGATCCGAAATATTCAAAGCGGGCTGAACGCACAGATCTTCACGGGTCTGTGCGATTTTTTTTATTACGCCGCAAATATCATCGACGAACGCGCGGAAGAAATTCATGCGCCGTCCGGCGAACCCGTCATCAGCCGCAGACAACGCCGCGAGGAACAGGCGAAGCGGGACGGTGTGGTGATGCAGATGTAAAAATATTTTTTATAATATTTCGTGCAGACATTGACAAACCCTATTAAATAGGGTATAATAATATTGCATCAAGCAGATAGGAGATTACTATGACACTATGACACGCATCTTTGTTGAGCTTCCGATTTTCAGAAGTCGTTGGAAAAGCCTTGGATTGAATGATTCTGACCTTCGCAGATTGCAGGAAGAGCTTCTGGCTGATCCAAAAATCGGTGATGTCATGCGAAAAACCGGCGGAATCAGAAAGATGCGATTTGCGTTTGAGAAAAAAGGCAAAAGCGGAAGTGTCCGTGTAATTTATGTGGATTTCGAAGTATATGAAAAGATTTTTCTGCTCACCGCATATGCTAAGAATGAGAAGGATAATCTATCTGATGCGGAATGTAATGAATTAAAACAGCTGATCAAGGTGCTTGAAGATCAGCTGAAAGAAAACGCAACGGGAGGAGGTAAGAACCCATGAGCATTTTCGACGATATCAAAACGGGACTGAATCAGGCGATTGACTTTGAAAAAGGAAAAGGCAAGGCACGGGTAACCGTGATGACCATTCATCCGGTCGATCAGTTTTCACCGGACGAGATCAAACAAATCCGTACCGATACCGGGATGACGCAGGTGCTGTTTGCGCAGTATATGGGTGTTTCCGTAAAAACCGTGGAGGCATGGGAAGCCGGCAGAAATCATCCGGAAGGTGCCGCTTGCCGCCTTCTTGCCATGACAAAAAACGATCCTGATTTCCCTGTGAAATCGGGTGTTGTGGTTGCAAGGGCAAGTAACTGAATCAGGAAAACCGGGAACGGTGTGGAGTATTTTTCCGCCGTTCTTTTTTTATCGCCAAAAAACAGTTGATAACAAATTGATAACTTTTCGCCCGACCGCTGGATATTCACTCGAACCTGTGGTATCTTTGCAGTGGGCGAAAAAACTTACGAAAGGACAAATAACAATGGCAAAACGAAGACCGCAAGGTGACGGCATGGTGCGCAAGCGTTCGGACGGACGCTGGGAAGCGCGCATTGTGATCGGTCACAAAAACGACGGAACGCCGATGTACAAATCGGTGTTCGGCAAAACGCAGAAGGAAACGCTCGACAAATTGCACCGCGCGATTGAAACCTACCGCGATGTCGATCTCTGCGAGGACAGCCGCATGACGCTCGGTGAGTGGCTCGACAAGTGGCTGGACGAATATATGATTTTCACATTGCGGGAGAGCACCATGCAAAGCTACCGCATGATTGTGAACCACTATATCAAGCCCCACCTTGGAGGCAAGCCGCTGACATCGCTGACAACGGCGGACATTCAGAAGCTATACAACAAGCTCAAAAAGGAGGGGCGCGTTCGCGAAGACCCAATCAAGGGCAAAACGCTTGCCGACAGCATGGTTCGCGGTATCCATATGATGCTTCACGAAGCGCTCGACGCGGCGGTGAAGGAACGACTCATCGTGCGCAATCCCACAAACGGTACAACGGTGCCGAAGCCAAATTATCCCGACAAACAGGTGCTGGACGACGGTCAGCTTGAGAAATTTCTCGGCATGATCGAAGCCTACCCCGATTGGCGGGATTTTTTCTATACGGAATGTATGACGGGACTGCGCCGCGGGGAAATCTGCGGGCTGAAATGGAGCGACATTGACTTTGATAACCGCCGTCTGCGGGTGGAACGGTCGCTATCCGCCGTCACAAACGGCAAGATACAGATCGGCGAAACCAAAACGGGCGCGGGCAAACGGACAATTGTCCTGCCGCCGACGCTTGCCGCACTGCTTACCAAACGCAAGGAAAACGCGCTGAATGAGTGGGTGTTCTACAATCCGTGCAACCCCAACCTGCCGATGAATCCGGCAGCGGCATACCAAAAACTGCACACAATTCTCAAAAATGCGGAGCTGCCGCGCATCCGCTTTCATGACCTGCGGCACACCTTTGCCACCCACGCAACGAAAGGCGGAGTCGATCCGAAAACGCTTTCAGGGATTCTCGGACACACAAACGCGAGCTTCACGCTTGACACCTATACGCATGTGACGGGTGACATGCAGAAAAATGCCGCCGCGATTGTCGGCGGCATGGTCAAAAAACTGAAATTGGAGGATGAGTAAATGGCAAAGAAAAAACAAGGCGACGGCAGTGTCTTTCAACGCAAGGACGGGCGCTGGGAAGGCAGAATTGTCGTCGGGTATAAGGAAAACGGCTATGCCAAAACAAAAAATGTGACGGCGCACACCAAGACAGAGTGTCAGGAAAAGCTGGCGAAACTGCGGGAGGAATGCGGACGGCGGAGCGAGAAAATCAAGCCGGATATGCCGTTCGGGGACTGGATTGACTTCTGGTATCAGAATTATTCCGCGCCCAAGCTCCGCCCGACCACGCAGGCGTGCTATTCGGTAAGGATTTATACGCACATCATCCCGTCCATCGGCAACATTCCGCTGAACAAGCTGACGCAGAACGACCTGCAACAGTTTTACGCACGGCTCAAAAAGAGCGGACGGAAAAAGCATGTCGATAAATTCGGAGAAGGGCTGTCCGACCGCATGGTGCGCTCCTGCCACACGACCTGCCGCACGGCACTTGAAAAAGCGGTGACAGAAGGTCTGATCCGCATCAATCCCGCCGTCGGGTGCAAGTTGCCGCCGAAAAAGGCAAAGGAAATGCAGGTGCTGACTCCGCCGGAAATCACGTGGTTTCTCATACAGGCAAGAGAGGAGGGATATTACGAACTATTCCTTCTGGAGCTGACCACAGGCATGCGCCGTGGAGAAATTCTTGCGCTGAAATGGCGGGATCTGAATCTGAAAACGGGTGAGCTTTACATCTCGCGGCAGGTGCTGAAGGTCAACGGAAAGGTGCTGATCTCCACACCGAAGACGAAATCCTCCAACCGCATGATTCTGCTGCCGCCCGAAATGCTTGAACTGCTGGCAGAGCTGAAAACGCGAACCGACAGCGAGTGGATTTTCCCGTCCCCGCTTGACCTCACGCAACCGCGACACCCTTCGGCGGTCTATCATCGGTTTCAGAAGATACTGGAACGCGCAAACTGCAAGCGGGTGCGGTTTCACGACCTCCGCCACACATTCGCCACCATGGCACTGGAAAACGGCATGGACATCAAAACGCTGTCCGCCATGATAGGTCATGTCAGCGCGGAGACCACGCTCAATATTTATAGCCACATCACCGACACGATGCAACAGCAGGCGGCGGCAAGAATTGACCGCGAGATTGCGGGGGCTGACACGCCCATTCCCGAGCCGAACGCAACGGACAAGACAAGTGACAGTGAAGCGGACAATCAGCCGACAGAGCCGAAATTTGAGCCGTATAAGGGCAAGATACGCAAGCCCGGTACGGGTTGCGTGACGATGATAAACGACCACCTCTACGAGGGCAGGTTCTCCCCGCGCGTGAACGGCAAACGAATCGCAAAGAATATCTACGCTACTACGCGGGAGGAGTGCGAGGAAAAGCTCAAGGTGCTGATTGCAGAGATGAAAAAGGAGATTGCGGAAATCAAGGCGGGAGAGAAGGCAACGAAAAAGGGCTGACCTCGGTCAGCCCTTAAAAATTGCAGTACAGTAGGCAAAGAAAAGGCTTTCTGCCGTCAGAGGATTTTTCCGAAGTGGTGGAAAAGTATCAATTATATGCAGAAAATTGTGATTACTTGCTTAAAACGACATATGTTGTAGGCATTTCAAGCGGATTGTATGAAGTGCTAATGTATTTCATATCAAGCATTTTCTTTGCCGGAGCGCACACGGTATGATAGAAACGATCCTGCCCTGAAATGCGCGCGACAGACTTTTTCAGCCTGTTTGGGGTATGCTCGCCGATAATATGTTCCGAAACGTTATCTATCGTCTCTATAAGCTCTCCCATTCTATTTTTCATAAACTGCTCGGCTTTTGCCATAAGCTCACCATATTGCGCCTTTGAATATATGGGCATAGCAACGCGGAAGCCTCCGCTTTCCGATATAACATACCCTTCGCGAACCATTTCGGCTATGGTTTCAAGGTCGTATTCGCTCAGATTATCAGCAGTACCGTCGGCAATATCGCACAATATATCAATCTTTCTCGGGTTGCCGTAGAAATCATGATGATCGCCTTTGAGTGCAGGTAAATAGTCGAAGAACCATACAGTATCTCCGCCTTTACTTTCAACTGTGCAATAGTTGAAAGTGCGCGCAGTCATATCTCCGGAGTCTTCTTTCAACCATATATCGGCATACTCGCCCCATCCTGTTTTCTCCGGCTTTCCGACGTTTTTGAAAGCATAACCCCTTATCGTTCGCCACATTATGGTTGAAAGCTGCCAACGGAGCGTATTTTCGCTGAAGTCAGCGCCGTAAAAACCGAGCTTTACATATTTCTCCATACAGGAATCGACAAATTCAATTATAAGCTTTGCAATGGCATCATATTTCCCTGATACCTTGCGGCAGATCTCTTCCGTACATTCACGGTTGATGATAACAACATTTGCCGAATATCGTTTGCCGTCATACACAAGTATTTTCTTTTCGGTCATCTCTTTTATCTCATCGTCCAGATATGGAAGCGGTATTCCTGTTTCAAGGCTGATCTGCTGAACTGTCAGTGAGTCATTGTAGCAAGCACAAACGATATTCTGCTTGATTTTGCTTTGCATGAATTGCCAAAATTGATTCGGTCCCTGTCCGCTGTACATGGGAATAAGGGCTTTGGGATTGTAGCTGAGTTCTCCGAGATTTCTTTCCATATTCATTCCTTCTTTCAGTATTTTTCTTGATTTGAACAGCAGGTATTTTACCATGCTTTCGGATATTGCGAGCAAATCTGAAATTTCAGAGCATGAGCGCCCCTCAATATAATACAAAATCGTTGCTTTGCGGTATTTTTCCGATAGCAAAGTCAACTCACGCCGGAGAAGATACAGGCGCTCACTGTCGTCCTCCGAAAGTTGATCTTCCGATGGGATATCTTCCGATAATTCGCAAGTGTTGTTTTTCAGCTTTTTTCTATACCACTGTTTATAAACGTTCCCGGCAACGCCCCACATAAAAGCGTAAAAAGCGTTTTCATTGCGAATATTTTTGACCGATTTCGTAAGCTCAAGCAGAATATCCTGCGATAGGTCTTCGGCGTCCTCTCGTGTGGATGTTTTGGATAAACAATATGAGTATATCGTTTTGGATACCTCTGCTATTTTCTCTTGATACGCGATCTCATTCATTAACTCACCTCCCTATCAGTTTTTCAGAAGCTTCTGCCTTAATAGTGAAAGAAAAATGATTTGGTTAATGCTTTTAAAAAAAATCAGCCGAAAGTGGGGTGAAAAACCTCATCTTCGGCTGATTTTTGGTCGGAGTGACAGGGTTCGAACCTGCGGCATCGACGTCCCAAACGTCGCGCGCTACCAGCTGCGCCACACCCCGATTGGTGAAAATATTCAATTTTTCTGTCAAATCTGTAAGTGGTCAAATCTGTGGTCAAAAGTTTTTTGCCGAAACACACGGCGGCGGAAAAGCGAGGAAACGCGAGAAAAACGGAGATTTTGCGAGCTTTCGGCGTTCGCCTTGTGAGGCGGTCACACGCTCCCAAACATCGCGCGCTACCAACTGCGCCACACCCCGAAGTGTGTAAAGTATTCGATTTTTGCGGTTTTCCGTAAGTGGTCAAACCCGTGGTCAAATAGATTTTGACTTAAGGTTGACAAGGTCAGTATAACAACTCTTCAGAATTTTGTCAAGCCCCCAAAAAGAGGCCTCTTCGGATTTGAAGAAAACAGGCGCCCAACGGTGTGTTTTCGAGGGGCGGTCTTTTCTTCAAATCCAAGAGTGGTTTGTTTGAATGTT
>OCHK01000245.1_pt1 | contig 70730 bp, 49 predicted proteins | sample 1538551 | NCBI WGS metagenome assembly OCHK01 (sample SAMN04571707, study PRJEB22368) | human gut metagenome | biome: human gut; material: stool | host: Homo sapiens | place: Luxembourg | collected 2012-08-31
TATAAAAGACTCCCAGATACAGATTAAGAATTATGGTGGTATAGACAAGTACGACACGAATGAAGCCAATCGATTCACAATCGTGATTTTGTACAAGTAGTCCTATGCTTGAAGCAGGCGTTCAGTAGTGTGTTAATGAATACATGTATACACTTATACATGTGTACATATTAACTGACAATGCCTGTTCCATGAATAATCAAGGCACTAATAACTTTTTTTCATCATAACTGGGTGCTTGCTCGTGATGAGTAGGCACCTTTGCTTTTATGGTGACAACATTACAGAAGATAGCGGATAATTCTTCGCCATTTATGCTCAAAAAACTCGGAATAATCAAAACTTTCGCTTATCGCGTCATTTTTACGCCAAAATATTTGATTGCGTCAAAATAACGCATTATCTTTGCACCAGTAATTGAAAAACCATGTAGTATGTACACATATAAATATCCTCATCCTGCTGTCACTACAGACAGTGTAATATTTGGCTTTGATGGGGCAAGCATAAATATTCTCCTCATAGAGCGAGGTCTGGAACCATATAAAGGTAGCTGGGCTTTGCCAGGAGGTTTCCTCCGCATGGACGAAACGGTAGAGGAGGGAGCCAAACGAGAACTTTGCGAAGAGACAAATATAAAAGATGTCTATCTGGAGCAGTTCCATGTATTCAGCGGTGTCAATCGTGACCCTCGTGAAAGGGTGCTGACGGTTGCATTCTTTGCCTTAGTGAGCAAAAATGACTTCAAGGTGTTGGCTGGTGACGATGCAAACAAGGCGCAATGGCATGAGTGGAATCACCTCCCACCTTTAGCCTTTGATCATGCTGAGATTATCAGTATGGCGAGAAAGAAACTACAGGAGAAACTGAGAGTGTCGCCCATCGCCTTCAAACTATTGGACAATGAGTTTAAGATGGACGAACTGCAGCGTATCTACGAACTGATACATGAGAAGAAGTACGACCGGCGTAACTTCATGCGTAAGATGGAGGCTTCTGGCTTTCTATCAAAAAAAGAACAGGAAGATAATCGCGTATGCAATACTATGCTTCCTGATGACATGGATGAAGTTGCTTCCCAACGTACCCTCTATGTGTATTCTTTTGACGAAGAAGCGTTTGATAAGGCGAGTGCATCCAAGGAATGGAGAAAATATCCTTTTGACTTTTAATAATATCTGGTTATGAAATCAATTACAGTTATCCGAACTTCGGATTTGAGTTTACCTCATTCGGTACGCTCTTACATAGACGGCTGTGCGCATGAATACTCCGAGACTGATCCTTGGACAAAAATTGCACAATTAGCTTATCGGCTAAAGCGTGGAGCAAATCTATTGCCTGATTTTTTGGAAGACATAGAGCGACACATGGAACACCCTGCTTATCAGAGCTATGAGAATACGGCAAAGCAGAGTATAGCTTCCTATATCGAACTACTGCGCATTGACGAAAACTACATCTTTACGATAGAGTTAGCAGAAAGCAACAGCTTCAAAAAATTATTTCAGTTACTGACAGAAGAGATACTCTATCGCTATTGGGAGGAGAATGTCAATGATGATAAGGTAGTGTGTCATTTCGATGATGTGCATTATAGCTACAATGAGATAGCCTCACGCTATGCCAATTCGCCAACATTAAAACGTGACTTTATCAAGTATATCTCAACCTCTCAGGAAACACTCCGTAACATTGAAGTAGAGAAGTACAACCTGGACTTGAAAAACGGATGGGCAATGCTTGCCGAGGATCTTTATGGGTATACTCTATGGTCTGACAAGGAAGAGGATGAACGCATATATCCAGGCGATGACTCATTCATTCACGATTTCAACAATAAGGTTGAATCAAAGTATAAGTATGTAGTGGGTGTACCTCCCATGCCTTTCTCAGGTAACCTTCTCGATGCCAAGGTTGTCATTCTGACGTTGAATCCTGGATATGTGGAGAAGGTCAACAAAACTCAGTGTATGGCAATGATACCAGCCCAAAAAGAGCAGTTGCTGAGCTTAATGAGAAACGCATTGACCTTTCAGGGAGAAGGCATTTATGACGGATATGAATGTTCGAGAGTTCAAGGTGATTATTACTGGCAAAAGGCTTTTGATCAACTTGCAATGGAGGCATACGGAAGTCCTTCATCAGAGATATATCATCCTATCTACCATGACATTGCGTTCTTTCAGCTCATCGGCTATCACTCCGAGAAGTTCAGGTACTCAGCAGGTATAAAGCATTTGTCTTCGACGATATTTACCAACCTGTTGGCAAAGTATCTTGCTACGAAAACAGACAAGACTTTTCTCATTCTACGCTCTGAGTCCCTCTGGAAGGAAACCTTTGGCGAAGAAGTGTGGAATAAACTGGAAGAAGAAGGTCGCTTGATTACCAAGGGGCATAAAGGGATGTCTCAGAAGATAACACGAGGGAACCTCAAAAAAGACAATGGATTCGACAAACTTGTCAATATATTAAAGCCTAACAAACATGAATAAAAACAGAACAGAGGACCCCAATATTGCCTCAGAGAGAATAGATGTTCTTGAAAAGGGTGAGATTTTCGTATTTGGCAGCAACCTCGCTGGTCATCACATGGGCGGTGCAGCAAGAGCCGCTCACAAGAAATTCGGTGCTGAATGGGGCGTTGGTGTAGGACTTACAGGCCAGTCCTATGCCATACCGACCATGCAGGGAGGTGTTGAAACTATCAGACCATACGTTAATCAATTTATAAATTTTGCTGAGAGAAATCCAGATATGAAGTTTCTCGTTACACGTATCGGATGCGGCATCGCAGGTTTCAAGGACGAGGAGATTGCCCCTCTTTTCAGAAAGGCGGTTCCCGTAAGCAACATATACCTGCCTCAGAAGTTCTACGACATCCTTTTGGAGCCTTACTTGAAGCATTGCTTCTATTATGGCAAGAATGTGCCAGAGGATTATGGGGCGCACGTAGGACACATGTATGAGAAAAATTGGGTTTATTTTCATTTTGGCAATGAGAATGGTCTTTACAGTGAAACGATATGTTACATTCAGCATAGTCTTGGGGATTTCCATGCTAACGATGGAGTTCCTATCTCTATGAAAGCCATTCTATTCAACCGTTTCTGCCATTGGGGATATGGAGAAACGCCTGATACCTTCAGACGATGGTATGAAAGCATCGACTATACCAATACACGGATAAAGGTTAATGAACCACGCAATGTATCATTGAACTACTATAATCCGCTGCTGACAAGCGCAGTTCTTGGAGACATTGCAGGTAGCATCTATGAGTTTAGTCCAAACAAGAGCACGGACATCGTTCTTCAGGACAGCAGAATGGACTATACGGATGATACCATCATGACCATAGCCGTAGCAGATTGGATTCTGAACGACAAAAAGCTGACGAAGAAAGGGCTGGTCGCCCGTATGCAGGCTTGGGGACACAAATACCCTCATCCTATGGGAGCCTACGGCAATATGTTTTCTGAGTGGTTGCACTCTGACAATCCGAAGCCCTATAAATCCTGGGGCAATGGAGCTGCTATGCGAGTTGCTGCTGTTGGCTTTGCCTTCTCTACATTGGAAGAGACCTTGAAGGTCGCGAAGAAGTCCGCAGAGGTTACCCACAACCATCCGGAAGGAATAAAAGGTGCTCAGGCAACTGCGGCGGCAATCTTCCTGGCACGCACAGGACACACCAAGGAAGAAATACGTCGATACATAGCAGAGACATTCGATTATGACATGAATAGAACCTGTGACTCTATTCGTCCAACATACAGTTTTGACGGTAGCTGTCAAGGCACAGTGCCAGAGTCTATCATTGCTTTCCTCGATAGCAAAGACTATGAAGATGCCTTGCGACTCTGTATCTCTCTTGGAGGTGATGCTGATACGATGGGGGCGATTACGGGTGCCATAGCAGGAGCCTACTACCACCAGATACCTGCTTCTTTATATGAATTTGGCATAAACAAACTGCCCGAGGACATGAAAGATATAATAAATAAGTTCGACAGGGAGCATGGTAGAATCGTGTCATATAAATGGTACAATCCAGAGTTTCCCAAAGAAGATTTGGTCAGAAAGGTCAGGTCTGGTGAAATTTTTATTTGAGGCAAACTTTGATTTAAACAGATGACTCTTGAATCTCTCAACCATCTGACTCCCAATGTTCTAAAAAGTAACAATAAAATACAATAAAAACATAATATAATATATTGATAATCAGTAAATAAATGCTCAAAAAAGCTTAACCCGATTTAACGAAAAATTCTTGTTTTTGAGAGGCAAAATGATGTACCTTTGTACCGTGATTAGTCGACAAATCATCATGTTTCATTCAAAAAAAACAATATGATAATTACAGAAAAAGAAAAGAGTTTGGCGGTTTTCTCAAGTCTGCTCTTCAGGCACTACCCAGAGTTAAAAGAACAATTGCATGGCGTAATGAGGTCATATCACAAAGCTGTGGGAATGGTCTGTCATACAAAAGACTATTGGGTCAGAGATTTCATGCCTGCACTGGCGGATGAAGATGTGTTCGTGAGGTTCATCTTCAATCCGGATTATCTGCAAGACAAAAAGAAATACATTACTGACGTTGATAAGGTTATCAAGAACAGCCCTTTTGCACAGAAATACAAAATTGTAAACATACCTATCATTCTTGATGGAGGCAACTTGGTGTTCTGCAAAGGAAATAAGGAGCACGAGGAGACTGCATTCGTCGTTATGACCGAAAAGGTGTTAGCTGAGAATCCACAACTCTGTAAAAAGCAGATAGAAAAGCTTTTCAAAAACGCATTTCTTGAACCCAATCTGATTATTGTATGGCTCCCTTGGGACAAGGAAGACACTTTCGGACATACAGATGGTATCGTTAGATACGTTGGCTACAATACGTTGGGACGACCCAAAGTCTTGGTTAACCTTGAATTGTATGACGAGAAAATTGCAGAACAGATGTACGATGCTCTCAGTGAACATTTTGATGTTATCGAACTAGAGCTTAGTGAATATGACGATTTGAGCTGGGCTTATATCAACTGCCTACAGACGCAAGACTTCATCATAATCCCTGGCATAGGCAATACCATCACGGACGCAGAAGCCTTGAAGCAATACAAGGAGTTATTCCCTGAATACAAAGGCCATATCTATCAGGTGCAGATGCGTGAGTTCATTGAGGAACATGGAGGTGCATTGAATTGTCTGACATGGACGATCAAGGAAAACTATCAGAAGAATCTTTGCAAGGGTGTACAAATACCATTAGCCGGTCTTGAAGACAACAAGGATTGTCCTCATTATCAGTAAGAGAAAGATGACATACTCAGAGAAAACTTTTAGAAAAAAAATAAAATAACGTGAGTTCGATGAATTATAACTATTTGTAAATTTGGTGATTAGCGATTATTGTTTGTAATACTTTGTAATTGAACACTATAAAGTTACAACAATTTTCGCTAATCACCAAATTTACAAATAGTTATAATTCATCGAACTCACGTTAATGTACTATATCTTTTGATAAATGATACTTCTTCATTGTCTCCTCGACAGTGTAATATCGTTCGCGACCATCAAAATCTCCATTTTTCACTTGTTCGATATGCTGTTTAGAATAGTAGGTAGTACCATATTCCACCTTTGCGGGAATTTGATGGCGGTAGATAAAGGAGCGTACAGCATCTGCTGTCATTTTGTAGGTTGAACGCATCTCTTCTGGTGTAATCCAGTCTGTAATTTCCGAATAGTTGTTCTTCAGATTATACAGCACATCTATGGCTTTCTTCTCATAGAAGTTGAATCCTTTGAGTGCAATCTTTGGCGTTTTATGCTCTCTGGTCATTACACCTACATGTTTAACTCCCACCTTGAACATCTCTGCAACCTCTTCAGTTGAATAATAGCCATCTGGGGTGGGTGGGCATTTCTTCTCCTGGTGTTGAGCTTGGAGAACAAGCTTTTCATCTCCGTCTGACTTTTCTGCTACTTTTGCATTTGCCATTCGTTCACGCATGACCTTATCAAAGTCAGTACGGAATATCATCGTAAACTTTCCACGTTTTTCCGTTCTGACATCAAAATGCTTCAAGGTGTAACTTACTTGGTCTTTTGATATGCCATATTTTTCCATAGCCTCTTCATAGGTACTCCAGTCAGGATCGATACTATCGTCCTTGCGTTTGATACAGTCAATATGCACCTTGGAGTAGAAAGCTTTCCCGTTACGGTTTACTCTTGGAACTTTGTGACGCATCACAAAAGTGATAACAGCTGTCCTTGTCATATTATCCATATCCATGATTTGGTCAGCAGTGTAATAATTATCAATGTCTATCTCTTCAAGGAGATCAGCAAAATGTGCGTCAATGGCTTTCTTGCTAAAGAAGGTGTTGCGTCCTTCGTATATCTTGGGGATGCCCAGACGGTCACAACGCCCCCATACAGCCTTACGACCGATATTGTACTTCTCCATGATTTCCCGGAGAGTATAGTATTCCTGCTCCTCCTTTCTCTGATAACGTCTTTTCCGATAGGGAGTGGCATCATCAAACACACGTTCAATGTCTGAGTATCTCACAAAGGTCTTATTTCTTATCTTTACAGCTTTGATTAAGCCTGTCTGGAAATAACGATACACTGTGGGAAGGCTGACATTGAAAAGAACGCTCACGTCCTCGGGAGATAAAAATGCCTTATCACGCAGAGAGTTATTTCTCTCAGCGTTTCGAAGAGATTCGGCATTTTCCTTCTCCCTTTTTTTCTTTTCTGCCTCTCGTCTCCGAAATGCGACACGTTCACACCCTCGACAGCAGTACTTGACCGACATTTTGGAAGCAACGAACTCTTTTCCGCATACTCCACATTCTTTAATTATCTCCATTTTTCGTTTGCAATTCTGATGTTTTTTGATGGAAAAGACCCCCGATTTTGTCTCAGTCTTTATCACATATTTTCAGTATTTCTCACGAGTGCCCTGCATAGCGGTTGTGACGGATAATGGAGGATTCTCAGTATTTCTCACGAGGTGTCCTACATAGCGTTTTGCTATTCCATTTGTTCGCACGATTGAAACGCAGGAACGAAATTTGAGCCAAAGTTACCTCGAAAAACTGGTATCAACAAATTACAAATGGAAAGTGTTAAAACGAAAAAAGCCACCAAAATGGTGGCTTATAAGCAGTTATAAAAACGTTTTGCAAGTATGGCAAGGCAGTCTATTTACCGATGCAGCATACCGAACAACCTGAATATGAAAGAGTTGCGTTTTAAACGGTAGAAAAGCCTTTTCTCGCTTGTTTTTCAGGCCTAAAACCGTCCGTTTTGCCGCACTTTTCACTTGAATCAGAACCAACGGGAAAATTCCCTTTTCCCGTCTGAAGTCCACCTGTTTTCTATCCGATGCGAAGGTACAAAAATCCGTGAGATTTTCACCAACTGATGTCAACTAAAAACAAGATGCAGTCACGAATATTTTTGCAGCCAAAAGAAAAATAGGTTGTGTCTTCTGTGAATTTTAAAAAATCAGTTGGTTTGTTTGGCGCAGCCATCTCTTTTCTTCCCTTTGTTCTGACTTTACTTTATTAGACGTATATATTAAGTATGGGGGTAAAGTAAAGGTAACTATCCTTTTGAACAGAATTCTTTTCGTTTTACGAACTTGGAATATTAGGTCCCAACATATCATATAATATAGAAATAGGTATTTTTTCGTTTACTATATGATATATTGGGTATTAAAACATATTAATGAATCTACTCGTTACAAAATAAGACACTTGCCCAAATCAAAGCCATTGCTGATATGTTCGTTCTCAACCACATATCCCATCTGATTGCAAATGACTTTTGTCCCGTTAATTTCAGCATCAATATTTGTGTGGGAATGCCCATAAATCCAGGCGTCAATGCGACTCTCTGCTATGAATTTGCTCAAATCGGTGGCAAATGCACTATTCAGTACTGAACCCTTATGGTGAGGGGCAACAACCTCCAATGTGGGAAGATGATGTGTTACCACTACAATGTGCTTGGCGATACTCTCCGTCAGACTTTGTTTAATGAAGTTCAAACAGAAGTTATGCATATGATTATACTCTTCTGTTTGGAGCAATTTGCCATTATACATTATCTGCCGAAAATCATTCATTCCCTTCCATACAAAATATTCATCGGAAGGAGAGATTTGAGACCATAAAGTGCTCATAATAAAGTCTGTGTCATCTATCCGTACTACCTGGTTCTGGTGATATCCTACATTGTTCTTGAACATCCAATTCCATTGCAATCCATTATCCATCACATCGCAATAATTGTAATACTCATGGTTCCCGGGCACAATGAGCACCTGACGATAATTCGCAGAGGCCCATTTCCAGAAATTACTCAAAGGTGCAATCTTGTTTTTCAAATAGAATATATCTCCGGCAAGTACCAGAATATCGCCTGTTACCGGCAATTCATTATGTTTCAGCCACCTGCTGTTATCACAGAATTCCAAATGCAGGTCGCTCATATATTGTATCTTCATTTTACTGTCCTCCTTTTTCAATTTGTTTGGTTATTATTCTCTTGACTTGTTCAAATGATACAGGTGTAAAGTTGTTGTTGTCAACTCCGACATCGTACTGTGTCGGATAGAGATATTGAAGCTGGGCAGCATCAATTCCTGTATTGTTTTGCCTAGTATGAACATGTCCGAATAGTTGCCACACATCTTTATATCCGCCATCAAAACATAAAAAAGGATAATGGTTCAAATATATCTTCTGCTTGTCTATTTCTATATGCATTTGCATTGCCACATGTTCAAATCTGTTAATGTAGCCTTGGCGTATATTTTTCAAATCGTGGTTGCCCATAATCAGATATATCTTGCCGTTCAATCTGTCAAGTATTTTACTCCACTCAGCTGAACCGCCAAGACAAAAATCACCTAAATGAAAAACGATACCGTCTTGTCCGACTGTATTATTCCAGTTGGATATGATGGTTTCATTCATCATTTCTACATTCTTGAACGGTCTGTTACAAAAAACGAATGATATTCCCATGATAAAAATGGGTGTCAGAGGTAAAGAATACCTTGCTGCTTTCAAATTTATAGTTCATTTTTTCTCAATTTATGTGTATCACTGCATGTTAATAATTGGGTTGCCAATAGCCCATCAGATGGAAAAGACAGAAGAGCATCACAAAGGCGACTGTCACAAATGGGCATAAAACAAAATAGTTGGAAAGTTTGTAAAGCCCCTCCAACTATTCAGCTTATATACTCATTCAAAGTACAATAGTGTACTTGTTATGTTCGTTGGAAAGTTTTTACTATACGAGGTTCAATGCGTGAAACATGAACACACGACACAGATTCAGTGCGTTTATTGCTCTGAATTGCGGTTGATATTGATAATATATTCATTCTGTATCTACGCATTGTTAGTGTTTATATTATTTCAAAATCAGTGCAAAATTAGCAATAAATCCCATTCTTATATTCATTTTCCATATTTCTTTAAAAATTTAGTACCCATAGACGAATGGATAGAAAAAGATTTGGTGGATATTGACAAATTAGCGAAAAAGATTTGGTGGAAAGTGTAGCTCCTTTGTCCTGCCATGAACATTGTATTTGCTCTTTTTTTATCTGATCACCAAAATAAATTGAAAAAGATTCGCTTACTACATTGAAATTTAATACATTTGCATTAAACTACAAAGTATTCCAATTATGAAGCAATTGAATAGGATTAAAATAGTCCTTGTTGAAAAGAATAAAACAGCTAAATGGCTCTCTGAGCAAGTCGGCAGGAATGTGACATCTGTCTCACGTTGGTGTACTAATGCTTCGCAGCCAGATTTGGAAACATTGTTCCGCATAGCGGAACTTTTGGAGGTTGATGTAAGAGAATTGCTTCATGTAGAAAAGGATAAATCTAATTAAGCTTACCAAGATGGCCATACCGATAAACATAGAAGACCTGCTTCATAAGCGTAAAATAGAATCCACCCGTATTGAATTTAAGACGGGTTGGAATCCGGATAAAATCTATCGGACTATATGTGCTTTTGCTAATGACTTTGATAACATTGGCGGAGGATACATAGTCGTAGGTGTTCAAGAAGAAGACAACACTGGCATCGCAAAACGGCCGGTGGCAGGTATTCCCATAGAAGAACTCGATAAGATACAACGTGACATGATTGGTTTCAATCACAAGATTGAACCATTCTATTTGCCACGAATCGATGTGCAGGAGGTTGATGGAAAATACGTATTGCTTATCTGGGTGCCGGCAGGAGTGAATCGCCCTTATAATGTGCGTGAACGAGTTACTGCAGGCAATCAATCCCCATGTAAATGGTATGTTCGTAGTGGAACCAATACTATTGAAGCGAAAGGTGAAGTCTTGGATGAATTGCGTGAAATGGCGAATCGTACTCCATTTGACGAAAGAGGTAATGAGAATATAGAGCTGACAGATATATCAAGAGCCCTGGTGCTGGATTACCTGCAAACAGTCAATAGTCGTTTGGTGTCTGATTTTGAAAAACTGTCCTTGTCCGAGTTATTGTCACAGATGGACCTGCTGGTAGGGCCAACTGAGCGTCAACTGGTCAAGAATGTGGCTGCCATGATGTTCTGTAAGAATCCTGCCAAATTTTTTCCGACAACACAGGTGGATATTGTTATCTTTCCTGAAGGTTGTATCAAGAATCCCAACAATATGATTGAGGTTCCGAAGATTGTCGGCCCTGTTCCTGATATGATTAAACAAGCGTTGGACTATATCAAGACCAATGTGATCAAGAAACGTATCATCAAGCAGAAAGATAAGGCAGAATCTATAACTTTCTTCAACTATCCTTACCAAGCTATTGAAGAGGCGGTAGTCAATGCCCTCTATCATAGAGACTATCAAGAACGGGAACCAGTTGAGATTACGATTGAACCTGATAAGATTTCAATTCTTAGCTATGCCGGTCCGGACCGTTCTATCAGCATTGATGCTATCCAAAAGGCCGAGCGGCTGAAGTCTCGCCGCTATCGCAACCGTCGTCTAGGTGATTATCTCAAAGAACTCCAATTGTCCGAAGGTAGAGGAACAGGCATCCCAACCATACAGGACGAGTTAAGAAGAAATGGTTCTGCTCCCGCAGTCATTGAGACCAATGAAGAAAGAAGCTACTTCTTGATTGAAATTCCTTGTAGAGAAGGCTTTGGTGACAGGGTATTGATTGGTGATGACTTTATTGAGCCATTAAATGAGGCTATAAATGAGGCTATAAATGAGGCTATAAATAAGAATGATTTGACTGTTTTATCGGCGATTTCTAAGTCTCCACGGATTAAACGCAAAGCACTATTGGATATAATTGACATTTCAAAAGCCACATTAGAGCGCATTATTAAAAAGTTGTCTTCTGAACCTTTGAATTTGGTTGAATACCAGGGCTCATTAAAAACAGGAGGTTATGTATTGACTGAAAAAGGGCAAACTTATTTGGAAACTTTGAAATAATCTTATTCGATAAGTCTTATGAGCAATAGTTTTATAACTAATAAAGAAAAATTCTTATCTGATATTATCAATGGCATTTTGCCTAAAACAAATGCCGTTGATATACTCGTCGGCTATTTTTATTATTCAGGTTATGTTCAGTTATCTGAAAAGTTGAAAGACAAACAGATAAGAATATTGGTCGGATTAGATGTCGATTTACAAATATCTAAGCATATTCAGGAGGTTGAAGCCATTAGAAACGGTTTGGTTTCACGTAGTATCATCAAGGAAGAATACTACAAACAATTTGTTAGCATATTTAATGATTCAGATTTTCTGGATACGGCTGAAAAACTGGAACAGTTCACCATGTTTTATGGGAAGATTTTGGATGGAACACTTGAGATTCGTAAGACACTCGAACCGTGTCATTCCAAAATGTACTTATTTGCTTATAATGATTTGATAAATGAGGGTGGCGAACTGCCTGGCGTTTTGATTACAGGTTCCAGCAATCTTTCCTATCAAGGGTTGAGAGGACGTTTGGAACTTAACGCCCGTTTTAATGACAAACAAGATTATGATGAAGGGAAAAGAATCTTCGATGAGTTATGGGAAAGTTCTGTGGTAGTTGTAAGTAAGGACAATTTGGATGAATGGAACAATAAAGTGATGACCCGTATATGGTATGATAAGATTTATTCTCCCTATCTTATGTATATTAGGGTTCTTAAAGAGTATTTCAATATACCGACAACTAATAATATATTGACTCCTCATGACATAACAGAAGGGAAGTATTCAAATTTAAGATACCAAACAGATGCGGTGCAGATGGCTTTAAATTCATTGAGCAACCATAATGGAGCCATTATTGCAGATGTTGTCGGATTGGGCAAAAGTATAATAGCTTCTACCATTGCCCGTAATTTGAAGTTACGTACCATTATTGTGTGTCCTCCACATCTGTACAAACAGTGGGAAGGTTATCGTGATGAGTTCGGATTTACGGGTACCGTATTCAGTGCAGGGAAAATAGAGGATGCCGTTTTACATTATCAAGAGCTGGTCAAAGATGGCGAGCAGTTTTTAATAATCATAGATGAAGCCCATCGTTTCCGTAACGAATATACACAGGACTATGCTTTACTCCACAACCTGTGTTCCGGTAATAAAGTCTTATTACTTACGGCCACTCCGTTCAACAATCAGCCGGCAGATATTTATGCGCTGATTAAATTGTTTCAGATACCATCCCGTTCTACTCTCAAAACGGTAGAGAATTTAGGTGCGTCATTCAAGGACCTGATAGATAAGTACAAGGTCTTACGGGAAGCACAAAGGGCAGGTAAGACTACTGATGAAGAAATAAAAACGGAAGTCAACAACATTGCCAGGAAAATCCGGTCTATTATTAGTCCGTTGGTCGTTCGTCGTTCCCGTCTGGATTTACAAGGCATTCCGGAATACGCCGAGGACTTGAAGCAACAAAATATCCAGCTGGTATTACCGAACGACCCGATAGAATTGGAATATGATTTAAGTGAGTTGAAGGATTTGTATAAATCTACTCTTGACAGAATCAATAAATCAGAAGGGGACAGTGAAGCTGTTTATCGTTTTAAGGCGGCACGTTATTCTCCGGCTCTTTATATACATAGAGAGTTAAAGGATAAACTGGCAAAAGAGCTCGAAGAAAAGACTGGAGTCAAATTCAATCTTTTGATTGGACGACAAACTAATATCTCAAAATTCATGCGCCATTTGTTGGTAGCTCGTTTTGAAAGTTCTGTTGCAGCATTTAAAGCTTCATTGGGATATATGATTCAGTCGTCCGAGCAAATGCTTCGATGGATCGAGAAACGGCATAAGATTCCTGTATTCAAGAAAGGAAACTTGCCGGATGTTGATGACTTTTATGAATCAAGTAATGACGGCATGGCTGAGATAGAAGAACTCTTCGATAAATATGAAGCTCGGGGATTCTTCGAAATAGACATGAAATATATCAAAGACGATTTTGTAACAGATGTAGAGTCAGATATTCAGTTGCTGAAGAATCTGCGTGAACAGTGGTTTGGCAAAGATAATACGGTTAAGTCCGACCCAAAACTGGAGTCATTTATTCGTATAGTCCGTAAGCAGATGGATAATGACCCCAATCGTAAACTGATCGTATTTTCTGAGTTTGCTGATACTGTGAATTATTTGGGAGAAGCATTAGCAAAAGCAGGGCTTCCTGTCATGAAATATACTTCTACAGATGCTACTTCGGTTAACAAAGACCGTATTCGTGCAAATTTTGATGCGGGGCTGAAACCTGCATTGCAACAGAATGATTACCACATTCTGGTGGCGACAGATGCCATATCCGAAGGTTATAACTTACATCGGGCCGGAGCCATATTTAATTACGACATACCTTATAATCCGACCCGTGTCATTCAGCGTATCGGACGTATTAACCGTATCAACAAAAAGGTCTTTAATGAGCTTTACATTTACAACTATTTCCCGACAGACGTAGGAGAAGCAGAAACCCGAACAAAAGAAATTTCTACTCTTAAAATGGCGATGATTCATGCCATTATGGGTGAAGATACAAAGGCTCTTACCAAAGAAGAAGAACTCCAGGCTTATTTTAAGGATAGGTATCGTAAAGAGTTTGCGCGAAATGAAGAAGTATCATGGGATACTCCTTACCGCAAGTTGCTGAACAGCGTGAAAGGTACAGAGGTATATGACAAGGCTATGGAGTTGCCTCATCGGGCTAGGACAGCCCGCCATACTGACAGGCCGCGAAAAGGCGTACTGATGTTTGGACGCAAAGGCGATGATTTCGTATTCAAGATAGGAGATACGCAGATTGGTCCGATTATGATTCCGGCTGAAGAGGCTATTGCACTTTTTGAGGCTGAAAAATGTGAGGAGCCTGTTGATTTGAGTCCCCATTTTGATGCCGTATATCAGAAAGTGAAAGCCTCCTTGTTCCGTAGTGATGTAACGGAGCGAAATGAAAAAGACCTTATTAATGCATTGGCAAAAGTAAAGGTCTTGATAAAAAATCAACAGTTGCCTAAGGACTATCTGGCAGATTTGGCTCAGGTCATTAAAGCCGATGCATTGTCTGGGTACGAGATAAGGTATATCAACCAATTGGCTCTAAAGGATGCCGCAAAATTACCGTTGAAGATTTCTGCCGAATATCTGGTGCGCCTGATAAACAGTCAGAATAAGGTAGATGACAGTGAAGAGACATTGATTTTAAGTGAAGAATTACAATAAAATAAAGAGAATATGGAATTTAATAAAGCATACAATCGCCAAGAATTTGTCAAGTTTTTGCATGGCTTCCTGCCGGACGATCTCACATACGACGAGACACCTGTCGCGTTTCGTACCAAGATGACATATAGCACACAGGCTGTAAAATTAGGTTCATCAGTTTCGTTAGACCTGGTTGTGTACGAGATTAGGCACAGTTCAAAAAATGATGCTCGTGTTTCGCTCTCGAAAGAGGCATTCCGTATGTTGGCCGATGAAATGGAGGACAGGGCATTGGTTATCTTTGTTCCTGAAGACAATAACGCTAACTATCGTTTTTCCTTGATTGAAATTACGCTGAATGCTGATGACAATTCGGCACGTGTAACACGCAGTTACAGTAATCCCCGCAGATATAGTTATTTCTTGGGAGAAGGAATTGCCTATTATACACCCAACAAATACCTGAATGAAAAAGACCGTGTGGTCAATCCCGAAGATTTACGCAGCCGTTTCTCTGTCGAAGTGCTTACCAAAGAATTCTATCAGGAGCTGAGCGACTGGTATGCGTGGGCCATTAAGATTATACGTTTCCCCAATAACCTTAATGACAACGCTGACGACGATAAGTTCAACAACGAGAGTGCCATCCGTCTGATTACCCGTCTGATCTTCGTGTGGTTCTTGAAGCAACGGCACCTTGTTCCGGATGAATTCTTTGATGAACAATACATTGCAGATAATTTGATTCAGAACTTTAATCCTCATGCCAAGATTGACTTGTTTTATAAGTCTGATGAAAGCAAATATTATAAAGCAATCTTGCAAAACCTTTTCTTTGCCATGCTGAATAGTCCTATCACGCCCGAAGGTAGTAAGGAATTGTCGGAGCGTCATTTCAGAAACGGGCGTGGTGATTACGACAACAACAAACTCATGCGCTATGAGTCCTATTTCAAGAACCCCCAGTTGTTTGTCGATTTGGCTAACCGAACTGTTCCTTTCCTGAATGGCGGTCTGTTCGATTGCCTAGATGAGAAAGACAAGGACCTTTATTACGATGGCTTCAGCGACCGCGAAACTGTAAAAAAAGCATTGATAGTGCCTGACTATCTTTTCTTTGGAGAAGAAGTCGGAAAGAATATTGACCTTTCAGAGTGGTATGGTGATAAGAAAAAGAAAAAAGTATCGGCTCGTGGCATTATTGATATTCTGAAACGGTATAACTTCACCGTCGAGGAGAATACACCGTTTGATCAGGAAGTATCGCTCGACCCGGAACTGTTGGGTAAGGTTTTCGAGAACCTGTTGGCCTCTTACAATCCCGAAACGCAGACCACGGCCCGCAAACAGACCGGTTCGTTCTATACGCCGCGTGAGATTGTGCAGTATATGGTCGATGAAAGTCTGGTAGCACACCTTAAACGTACGGTAGGCGACGAACTGGAGGAACAATACCGTCAATTGATGCAATATACCGATGCAAAGGTTTCACTGACCGAAGACCAGCGGAAACAGATTATGCAATCGCTCTACAACTGCAAGGTGCTCGACCCGGCTTGTGGTTCGGGTGCTTTCCCTATGGGTATGCTGCAACAGATGGTGCATATCCTTAGTCGTATCGACCCAGACAACACACAATGGAAGGAGATGATGCTCAAAGTGGCTATTGACGAAACGTCGGAAGCCTATCGTACAGCATCATCAGATGAGCGTAAGGAAATCATAGCCGACATCGAACGGAGTTTTGATGAAAGTGTCAATCGCCCGGACTATGCCCGCAAACTCTATCTAATTGAAAATTGCATTTATGGTGTCGATATTCAGCCTATCGCTATCCAAATCAGCAAATTGCGTTTTTTCATCTCACTGGTTGTCGATCAAAAAACGAATGACAATCCGGCTGAGAACTTCGGCATTCGTCCGCTTCCGAATCTCGAAGCGAAATTTGTGGCAGCCAATACGTTGATTGGTTTGCAGAAGAAAGACGCCTCTTTATTTGATACTGATGTTATAAAAGCCAAAGAGAAAGAACTGAAAATCGCTAAACATAAGATATTCGGAGCGAAGACGGTACGCACCAAGCGTAAGTATCGTCAGCTTGTTAATGATTTGCGTCTCGAAATTACCAAAATGTTGGAAGATTGCGGAGCTGTAGGAAATGCTGAGGCTCAACAATTAGCTTCCTGGGATATGTTTGACCAAAACGCTTCTTCACCCTTCTTTGATTCCGATTGGATGTTTGGAGTAAAGAATGGTTTTGATATTGTTATTGGCAATCCACCATATATTAGTGCTTCGGCACAGATTGCGGATAAGCAACTTGCTAAACAGCGCAAAGACATAATTGCATCACAGCGATTCAAATCATTATATCAGAAATGGGATTTGTATATTCCATTTATTGAGTTTGGAATGGATCATATCTGTAAGCCTGAAGGCTTATGTACAATGATAGTTCCGTATCCTTTAACCAATCAATTATACGCAAAAGTTTTACGGAAGATGATTGTTACATCATTCGATATGTTTGAAATTGTAGATTTGAATGGAACGAAAATCTTTGAGAATGCGACCGTTAGTAACTGCATCCCGTTTATAAAGAAAAGCCAAGGATGTAAAACGGTTATTTCGCATATAGATAAACAAATGTCTATTTATCATTCTTTCGTAAAAGAATATAAGGATTTGATTCAAGATAAAAACAATTATGTATGGAATCTCACGCAGGAAGAACGCATTGGATCTCGTCATCCGACATTTAATATGTTAGGTGATTATTGTTATATAAGTTATGGATTACGTTTAAATTCAGATGAAAAAAAAGCAAAAGGAGAATTCGTTAAAGCAGATTTATTAAGTGAGACAGAAGATTCTATCCATTGTCGTAAACTTATTGAAGGTAAAGACATTGAAAAATATCACATTAAAAGATTCCATTTTGTTGAATGGAATACTTCTCGTTGTCCAGCTAAGCTAGTTAGACCAACATTTCAAGAGTTTTATAATCATCCTAAAATCTTTTGTAATTATCTAGGAGAGTTAGCATGTACAATAGATTTTGAGAATTATTATATACACACACACCTATTAACAGGAGTTGTGTTGTGGAAGGATTTGAAAGGTGTTAATAATAAAAGCATACAGTCGAGTGTAAAGAAGTTCAGTCGCTATAACCGTGATGAAATGGAGAGATTATCTGAAGAGGTTGATTTGCGGTTCTTACTGGGAATTATGAATTCTACTTATGCAACCGTGCTTTTGCGTGATTTGAGAGGTGGCGATTATCATATTTACCCTGAGCATATCCGTAATATACCTATTGCTCCGGCAACCAAGGAGCAACAACAACCTATTATAAATCTTGTGGAAACGATTTTAACAGCTAAACACGACAATCCGAATGCCGACACTTCATTAGAAGAACATCAAATAGACTTATTAGTCTATCATCTTTATGGCCTAACCTACGATGAAGTGTTAATAGTTGATCCTCAAACACCAATTACACGTGAAGAATATGAAACAGTGGTTGATTAATTTGGTTCTGTTATTACTGTCAATAGCAGCTATATTATTTTCATTATTAAAGGTAACACCGTTTGAAATTACAGGTGATACTTATATTGGGACGATTGTTTCTTTATTAAGCTTAGCTGCCGCTTTTGTTATCGGATATCAGATTTATAATGCAATTGAATTTAGAAAAGAGGTAGAAAATCAAAGAAAGAAGTATAACGAAATAGTAAAGCGTAATGGGGAAATAGAAAGTAAACTCAAATGTCAGGAGTATACAATGCAGGAAGGATTTGATATTATTTCTTCTCTTATAACCTATAATAGTAGGCAATCTGATTTCGTTTGTGGAATAGCATTTCAAAATATGCACCGAGCATTGTTATCTTCAATAGAAACAGAAAGAACGGACTATGACTGGATCTTTGGTTGGATGAGAAAATTTATAAGTGAGATGAATAGTCAGACGTTTACTTCAGGATATGCTGAGCTATCGGATGGAAGCTATCGCATTAATGTACCGGGAAATAATTATGGTAAAACAATACAAGAAGTAATAGATGAATTTGCTAGACCTATTATAGAAGATGAAAAACTAATTCGTTCAAATAAAAATTTCTGTAAAATTCAATTGGAGTATAACCGGGTAATGAAAATATTTTACAAGAGGTTGTCTGATATAACTCAAGACCCTATGAAAAAGTTAACAGCCGAAGAGATAGACCGCATTATAAATCCTATATAAAGGGATAATATATAATTTGAAAATCACAATCATGGAAAACTTTTAAAAGTGAGAGATGGGAAAAATGCCAATTTAATGTGAAAGTGAGACCTTTTCAATATAACTTTTATTTTTTGTATATGTCACGTTTAAGTAAACTATACGAAGCTATGGAAACCCTTCGCAAAGAAGGGCTTCCGGTAACTGAAGACCTTGAAAAGAAGGCAAGCGAACTGGAGGAGGATATTATCAAGAAAGAGATTCTTCCCGTATTGAGCAAAACCATAGAACCAGCCTTGCAGCCTGTGAAACGTGAGTTGGTGTTGGTAGTGGATTACGTTCCCGGACAGCCATTGAGCGTTCATCTCAGTCGTAAGCGTAACTTTGCGGCTGAACTGACGGATGCCAAAGAAATGGTACTTGACCCGGAAGTAACTCATCGTAGCCACACGTCCCATTCTGATGAAAAGATAGAAAGGAAACCGGCGCGGGATATGACGGTAACCTTTCCGGATGGAACTGTTATTGCAGAGAAAACTGCCGTAGAGACATTGGTGGAAGTTGTAAAAAAGATTGGAGTGACCGAAGTTCGTAAAGTAGTGGAAGACTATAATCTCAAATTCTGCAAGGTTCCTGTAATTTCCAACCGAAGGGATGCAAAATATGGTAAAAGCCAAAAGGATTTGGGTGGCGGATGGTTGCTAATCACCCACAGCAATAATCTAATGAAAAAGGCATTTATAGAGAAAGTATCAGATGTGCTTCATCTCGGAATTAAGGTCTCTTTAAAAGAATAGTTACCGATATGTTACTTGGCTTAAAAACTCTGTAATTTTCCACAACTATGGAATATATCGGCATCATTCTGATACTGGTTTGTGTTGTAGTTTCATATTTGCATCATCGGCAAAATATGAAATTGCTACGTTCTGTGTCCACTCCTAATCGTGGAACAAGAGCAGAACGCAGATTAGTGATAAAAATGCTAAGGATGGGTGTTCATCCAAAGGCAATATTTCATGACCTATATCTGCATAAGAGAAATGGAGAGTTCTCGCAAATAGATATCGTGGTGGCTACCCCACAGGGATTACTCGCTATAGAAGTAAAGGATTATAGTGGCTGGCTATTTGGTAATGAGAAGCAGCAATATTGGACTCAGATTCTGAATTACGGTAAAGAGAAGTATCGGTTTTATAATCCAATCATGCAGAATGCCGGGCACATAAAAGCGCTTCGGGAGCAGTCGGAACAATTTGCACATTTGCCCATCTTCAACGTCGTACTTTTCGCCGGGAACTGTACGCTCAAGAATGTGAACTACTGGGCAGACAACACATTTGTAGGCTATACCAGTAATATTTCCTATGTACTGAAAAAGATGAACGAATTTCGGTTAGCCCAATATACCGATAAAAGAGAGGTTGTGCGTGTGCTTCGTAGAGCCGTAGAGAACGGGGATAATCTAGACATCGTTGTCAGTCACATGGCTTCTGTACAGAGAAAAGCGGTTAGACAACCACAACCTATCATAAGTTGGGGCCCTCAGATTTTCCGAATAAACTGGAGACGATTAATTAGGTTTTAGGAATATAGTGAAGATATTATTTGCGTGTTTTCTCTTTATAAATTTGCCAGATTTACAAAGTGGATTACGGCAGTGGTTGTTCAATGGGATACGGCATATTTGCCAATTTCGCAATAAATCTCTGCCATTAAAATGAGTGTCATTTTTATGAGTAAATATCTGGTATTTCTATTGGATATGGCTAATTTGATTATGATGGTAAAGGATGGCTATAGATAAGGCAAATCAAATTTGAGAATAGGGGAGATTATATCAATAACATATCCAATATGCGAAGCCAGTGGTTGTCCAATATTCTGCCGGATAGTTCTAGATGTTTTTATGGGTGATATCGTGTTCAAGTGACTGCAGAATCCGGAGCATACAGGGACAGGGAATAGCATAAAATCCGCCAAATCAGGGACACCCGAAACAATAAAATACGGGTGAGAAATGCCAAATACCTATAAAATACCAGTCAAGTCGGCCAGTTATGTCCTGCCGGGCTATGTTTTTCCGGATCATGCAGGGACAAGCCATCCGAGGGGCTCATTTTGCCCTGTCATTCCGGAGCATGGAGGGACAAGCATAACAGGCTATACCGGTATGAATCATGCCGTTGCCGGAAAAAATCCGGAGCATAGAGGGACAGGAATCACCATTTTTTACGCACCTTGTGAACTGTTACGAAAAAGTCACAAGGAAATGGCAGGAAAAATCACACCGATGAGCAAGATAAAACAGTCGCTGCTACTGCGCCGGCAAGGCTACACACTCCGTCAGATAGCCGAGGCCCTGGGCGGTATAAGCAAGAACACAGTCAATGAATATCTCCGAGAGATAGACAGGCAGGGCTATGACATTGATGAGCTCCTGTCTCTGTCAGACGTGGAGCTGGAGGCGAAGTTCCATCCCGGGAATCCGGCCTATACGGATGAGAGGATGGGAGTCTTCCTGTCGGAACTTCCTCTTTACCGGGAGGAGCTGACGCACCGCCACGTGACCCGCCAGCTGGTCTGGGAGGAATACAGGATGCGTCATCCAGACGGGTACGGGCGGTCCCAATTCTTCTTCCATCTGAAACAGAACCTCATAGCCGAGAAGTCTCAGACAGCAGTCCTCACGGGCACCTACAATCCGGCCGAGAAACTGTACGTTGACTTCGCCGGAGACAGGATGCACTATGTGGATGAAGACACCGGGGAGGTCCATCATGTCGAGACCTTCGTCGCGAGCATGCCATACTCGGACTACGGCTACGCCGTCTGCGTGGAATCCCAGAGTACGGAGAGCTTCCTCCATGCCCTGAAGATGTGTCTGGAGCATCTTGGCGGCGTGCCGAAGATCCTTGTCACAGACAACCTGAAGGCATCTGTCGTGAAGGCGGACCGATATGAGCCGGACATCAACCGCGCACTGGAGGACATGGGCAACCACTACCGCTTCGTCTCGATACCCTGCCAGCCCAGGAAGCCGACCCAGAAATCCCTGGTGGAGAACCATGTGCGTCTGGTATATCACCGGGTCTATGCCAAGCTCCGTCACCGCACGTTCTTTTCGCTCCAGGAACTGAACAGGGCGGTCACAGGGCTGATGGCCGCCCACAATCAGACCCGGATGCAGAAGCGTCCTTACAGCCGCGAGGAGAACTTCCATGCGAACGAGAAGCCACTCCTTCAACCTCTTCCTGACAGGGAATACGAGATGATAAGCTACTCCGAAGTCACAGTCCAGCAGAACGGGCACGTGCAGCTGCAGCGCTCAAGAATAACCCATTACTACTCCGTGCCATACCAGTATATCGGGAAGAAGGCGCTGATAGCCTATACCCACAGCCTAGTCAAGATATACATTGACAGACAGTGCGTGGCCACGCACGTGCGCAAGTGGGAGTTCGGATACACCTCCGTTGACGGGCATCTGGCATCCAACAACCTGGTGCAGTTGTCCAAGTCACCGGAATACTACCGACGACGAGCATCAGGCATCGCTGAACCGTTCGGCAGATATGTGGAATGGCTCTTCTCTCAGGACAGCCTCAGAGGGCTTCCTCCGGAGACGCGGTACCGGACCTGCGACATGCTGCTCGGGCTGAGCAGACGATACCCGAAGCAGGACTTCGTGACCGCCTGCGGAATCTGTCTGGATGAACGAGTATGCTCCGGCAAGCAGTTCGAGGGAATCCTCAGGAACATCCCGCTGATGCACCTGGACAGAGGTTCAGACCTTCCGGGAATCTCCGGCGAGAACATGCGCGGAGCCGACTACTTCATATAGAAATCCACAACCCAAAAACTCAATAAAGGAATGACAACAGAGACAACAAGAACACTACATGAACTCAAGCTCCCGGGGATGGCAAAGAGCTGGGAGGCCCTCAATGAGACTCACCAGCTGGACAGGCTGTCCCTGCGGGACGGGTTCGAACTCATGCTGCAGGCCGAGCGTGACAACCGCCACGAAAGCAGGATCAGGCGGCTCCTGCACAATGCCCATATGCGTCAACAGGCAGCCATCGAGCATCTCGAGACGGATACGGCCAGAGGCCTCTCTTCCGCGCAGGTCAGCGAACTTGCTACCGGAGAATATATCGACCACGGAATGACCGTGCTCATCACAGGAGCGGCGGGAACCGGGAAATCCTACTTCGCGTGCGCCCTCGGAGACAGGGCCTGCAGGCAGGGGAAGAAGACGATATACTTCACAATGAACATGCTGGTGGAGAACCTCAGACTCTCCAGGCTTGAAGGCAGGCAGACCAGCTTCTTCAGAAAGATATCCAGCCATGATCTCCTCATAATAGACGACTTCGGAATGAAGAAACTTGACGGGGAACTCCAGACTGACTTTGAACAGATAATCGATGACAGATACGGCAGCAAGGCTCTCATACTCGCCAGCCAGTTGCCCGTGTCTGAATGGTATCACCTCTTCCAGAGCGAACTCATCGCTGAGGCCTGTCTGGACAGACTTGTCCATAAATCCCTTCGCTTTGAACTAAAAGGAGACAGCCTAAGGAAAAAATACTAACTTTGCCTCGGTTGTCCCTCTTTCGCCGGATATCTTGTCCCTCTATTGGCCGGAATACGCACAAGTGACGATGGTTTACTTTCATTTTACGGGGATGATTTTGTTTTAAATGTACCAATATCTCCAAATCACATTTTGTAAAGTTCTAACCGGTTCTTCCGCAGGAATTATATGCATAAAGCAAATATCATTTGGCTACAAGTGAGATAGGATTTTTCGTGCTTTATCCAATTCTAACAGCAATTTTTCTATGCCCAGCTTGCTGTTTTAAGTGGCACCCGTCCCACTGCCAAAAGGCAAGTGGGGTATTAGGCTCCCCATAGGGTTTATTACTGGCAGACGGGCAAGCCCGGTCCATATTGATGCTTAATCGCAACTGACATGGCTTTTGTCCGGATTCCAGTGTACATACAAAAGGAAAATGGCAGATTGCACCTGCATGGTGAAACCTGCCATAGCTTTGCTTTATTTCTATATCTACACCCCGGTATTAAAGTAAAGTTGGAAGATGTTACAGAGAAATGCCACATTGGTTAATCTTATCGGTTCAATAGTAGAAATCACGGTTGAATTTGTATTCCTTTCCCTCTTTTACGACCATCCGCTTGTTGCTCAGGAAGGTAGCAAGTTTGACCGCCTTGTTATGGCCCAGCTTTATTCCTTGTCTTCCGTAGCCTTCTTTCAGCCGTTCAAGATAGCTGTCGTAACTGCTGATGTTTCCATCTTCAAAGGCTACGTTTAAAGCGGAACGGTGCATATCTTCTGTTATTTCTTTGTATGGATCGAACGGCTCTTTGGTCGGGCGTCCCGCTTGTCTCTTCTGCGGTTGGTAGAATTCCACTAGTTCGGGCAGGTTGTCATCGTTTATACGGAACGCAAACGGCTCAAATTCACGGTCGCGGATATGGAGAGGCTCCACTACACTGATGGACTTGTCGTCTTTGTCCGCCTCGATCTGCATGACGGTTTCAGCCTTATTGTTCAGCTCTGTGCCGATGTGACCACGTGCATGTTCATCATTCTTGTTCTGATGCAGGACAGTATGTATATGGATTTGTTTGTCGTCGGTCCATTGCATGAATTTGGATATTACATCGGTAGATTCGCTGGGCGAGTTGATGTCATAGACGAAGTCTCTGATGCCATCTATGATGACCAGGCCTAAGTCGGGTATCATGCCGATTGCCTGTTCCGTTATTGCCAGTCGCACTTCTGGCGAATATTTCCGGAGTGCCAGCATCGTCAGATTGTCCGCATCGCTGTCTTTCGGCAGATCTGCCAGTCTCAGAATTCTATTCAGAACAATCTGGCAGTGATTCTTGCCCTGCTCCGTGTCAATATAGAGAATCTTCCTTTTGCCCTCCGGGAAGCAGGCACGGTAATGCAGCACTGTACCATTTTTGAGAGCAGCCGCAGCGATGGCGGAGACATTGAAGGTCTTCTTGCTTTTGGCTTTTCCTATGGATGCACTGAAGTTTCCCAAAGTACCGATTATGGAATTATCTACCATAAGCACGGATGCGGACTGCTCGTATGTTCCTGTCACACTGATGACCGATTCATTGATATAGTTATTCAATTCCTCCGGAGTAGGAATATTGATGTTAGTCTTTTCCATATTCCTACAGTTCTCTTGGTTTTGCCTTGTGTCTGGTAGCGGCGAGCATCTGTTCGTGTTCTTCCTCGATACTCAAAGGTACCTGGACTTTTCTTCCGGTTTCCAACCATTTGTCAAGTTCATCGCGATAGATGAACAGGTGTTTTCCCTGCTTGATGACAGGGATACCTCCGTGTTTGACCTTGTAATAAAAGGATGACTTGGATATCCCTAAATAGCTGCATACTTCGTCCACTGTCATAGGGACATGGCGGTCTTCTTGGACCTGAGCCTGTTTGGCAAGGCTGTCTTTTAATGCATGTTCCAGATTCTCGATTCTTTCGCACAGTTTTCCTACCATTTCGGGCAGGTCATTGAATGTTAAGTTCTCTTTTTGCATATTACAATGATTTAATTGTTTAACATGCTGCGAACCAACATAATGATATTATGCAGACTATAATCAGCAGAATTTAATTATTGCTGTCTGTTGAATTTTTCATGCAACTGAAATGATAGTCGCCGTTTACCGGTATGTCAATAGCAATCCGGGCGGGAATTGAATCGCGAAGGTTTTTACATAGATATTCGATTGTTGCATTTTCCAGTTCGTAAGGGAATACCGTTTTTATGAACCTTGCCCTGTCGATTAACGGGATATCAAGCCTTTCTCCGATATTCCAGGCAAAGTGTCTCAGTGCAGGAGGTTTTATCGGGTTATCTTGCATGGAACGGACGGGCTTAAATAAATCAGTTTGACAGAGTGTCAGATATTCTATGTTTTCATGGAGAGTGGCCAGATTTTCTTTGGAGAGAAATTCTGCCATTGTGTATGTAGTATAGTCATGTATAGCCTGTACTATTGCAGCTTGCTTCTCTTTTTTTGCCTGCTCCAATTCCTTTAATCGGGCATCGTAATTTTCAAGATAGGAACATATCTGTTGCGATACCACGACAGGATTATCTGTCTGTGGAAGTTTTTTATGTTTATCAGACTCTGTCTTGGAGGTAACGGCTTCTGTCCGGTAAGAGTTCTTACAGCCAAAAGAGAAATACAAGCTGCTTCTTATCAGGCGAGAGCAAAACAGTCGTTGCAGTGCCGCGCATGATAATATCACAACGACCGTCCAGATTACAACAGGAGCGGAGTAGTCAATCATAGCAATCTGATAATTGCTGTACAATGTAGTGGAGACTGTCGCAAAAGTGACGCATGCTATCGCAAGGATTTTACCTGTCTTTTTGATGGGTATTCGATTACTATCTGTCATGAGCTATAATTATTTAGAATTTCAGTGTCAACAAAAATAGATGCTCACTCGCAGATATTTGTAAATAACGATAGACAATCAGCTCGGAATTAAGAAAAAATATGGTTAGAGTATGATTTTCAGCGAAAAATCATACTCTAACCGATAAAAACAGGCATGAATCAGCCAGGTCAGCCCTTCCTTGTCAACGTGATTTTGGTCGTCGCCTCGCGCTTGTTGCTGTCAACGACTTTCATATAACGTTGGGTGGTAGTGATGCTTTTGTGTGCCATGTTACTTTGGATGGTTCGGATGTCGGTACCGGCTGCGGCTTGAAGAGTAGCGTATGTTCTACGGTATGAGTGGAAAGTTATGTTCTTGGTGATTCCTGCAGAACGAATCCATTCCTTCATCGGTTGCTGTGTCCAGCTCCGTTTCAGACCTTTGAACACGACTCCTTTCTTCTCCGGACTGTACCCTATAAGTTCCAGGGCTTCGTCGCTTATCGGGATAATGTCTTCCGTCTTGGTCTTCTGGGTGATGGTATGTACACATTTCCCTCCGGCTGCAAAGTCAACGATTTCTTCCCAACAAAGGGAAAGTATATCGCTGAGCCGCAAACTGGTCAGGCACGAAAAGAGGGAAGCGGTCTTTAGAACAGGTATCTTGCATGGGGTTTCCGCCAAACAGTACAGCTCTTCCACACTCAGATAGTCCTTGGCAACATCTTCCGGCTCGATTTTTTCCAGGAAATCATTGACATTTGTCTTGATCATCTTGTTGCGGTATAGAATTTTCAGGAAGCCACGGAAAGTGGACCAATAACCGGAAGCTGAGTTCCTTGATATTCTTCCATCACGTCGAAGTTGTTTGACGTTAAGCAGGTATTCCCGGAACTTGTTGCATAGGTCCACATCTATTTCCTCGAAAGTGCATTTACCATGAACGAAGTTGTAGAAGTGTTGATAGACAAATCCCCATTTCTGGTCGTGTTTGCGGAGCTGCTTCCGGTAATATTCCAAAAAGTCCGCTTTGTACTTGTGCTTGTCGAAGAAATCATACCGTTCATTTACGATGGCTTCAAACCTCCGGCATCGTATTGCCTCTGCCTTTTCTGACATTGTTGCATTGAAGTCTCGTTCACGCTGGTTCTTGGGATTGGCATAGATGTAAATGTTCAATCCTTCGTGGCGTATGGTCTTCATCGTTTCCTGATCCCGATAGCCAGGATAATAATCAAGGTAGAACGACAGCATACCCTTTTTCAAAGGGCGTGTTCTCAAAGTGACTGTTTTGCATTCTGACATAATTACAAATATTTTTAGTTGACATTAAATTTTGCGGCTAAATTGCACAATGGCTTTATGCAGACCGCATTCAGCATGAAATCATTTTCTAGTCTGTATATTTGTGCGCATAGATTCGTTACCTGGCACCCATAATGTGGTCGAAGTCCACTTTCAGAAAGCGTACGAACCTGCCTTTCTTCTCCCGTTTGATTTCGTGAAAATGAAGGATGCCGTAAATAGAATCCCGGGTGAGATTGTATTTTTTCATGGCTTCCTGTACGGTGTAGTATTCTGACGAATCATCTTCGGCGGTCTGTTTTGACAGATCGAAGTGAAGTTTAGAGTAGAATATCTGGCCGTGTTCTTTCTTTGATGGGATATTGTTGCGATAGACTTGTGAACGAATGGCGACACGGGTCATACCGTACTTTTCCTCGATTTCTTCTGGAGTGTACCATTCGGTCAAGGCGTCATCCGTCTTGTATTTGGCGAATGCGGCATCTATGTGTTTTTTACTGTAATAGTTGAACTGGCGGATTCTGACTTTGGGAACGTTGTGCTGCCGGGTATAGGTCCATACCCATTTGGCGTTGACTTTGTACTTTTCCGCAATCTGTTCTGCGGTATAATACTCGGTAACGTCAAATTCATCTTTTGGTCTGAGAACTTCATAAGGTTTTGTTTTCAGCATAAGTTCGATGTCGGTTCTTCTGATGAGCGACATTCTTGAACTCAGCCTTGATGCACGAAGTTTATCCTCCTTTACCAGTTTATAGACATACTGGCGAGAAACACCCATTAGTTTGGCTGCTTGAGAAAAGGTAAAGTATTCCTGGCTCTCCAGTTTGCTCTTTACCTCCAGCATTTCCTGAAATTCGCGCATTTCCATTCGACGTTCCTTCATGCGGTGTTTGTAACCTTTTTTGGAACATTGCGGACTACAATAATTAGTAGTGGTCTTTTTTGCCATAAAAGGCTTGCCGCACCACTGGCAGATTCTTTTTACTTCCATTTTTGTTATTCTCCATATTTTAATGAAACATGAGCTTTTTACAGCTCGGATAATTTCAGGCCTTGCGGTCTGCAATAAAGGCTTCGCCTCAGCAGAGCATATAAGCAGGCTTATAGCTCTGCATTCGGCTTGCACTTTATTTCCCTTTTTGTCTACTCACGTAAACCATTGTCAACACACGTAAACAAGTGCGTCAGTGTGACATCGGGCAAAAGCCCTTAATTGTTCCGCGGTAGAAATACGGTAGAAAAATATGGTGAACAACAGTATCCAACTGTTTATAGCTGGATTTTGGACAAATAAAAAAGCCGCTGAAAATCAGCGACTTCATTATAGTCGGTTCTAATTCGTTGCAGTTGATTACAATATCCTATTTCCCGATGCAAAAGTGGCTAAAGATGTTTTTTAGTACCTCTTCTGACGAGAATTCGCCAAGGATTTCGTTGAGGTGGTAGATACATTCGCGCAGGTCTTGTGACAGAAGGTCGGCCGGAAGGTTGGTGTTAAGGCCTTCTATCACCCTGGTGATTGCTTCGAGCGATTTGGTGAGGGCTTCATAGTGTCGGAGGTTGGTGACGATGGTGTCGTTGGCAGACATATCGGGAACGTCGGCCAGTTTGACAAGAAGAGATTTTAGCGTGTCGATGTTCGTGTTGTGTTTTGCAGATATCGTGACCGTATGGAATTGGGCACTATCTTGATCGTGCACAATCTCGTTCAAGAGCGGCGGTATTTCTGCTGTAATATCACATTTGTTCACGGCCAAAATTACCTGTTTGCCGCTTAGCCGGCCTGCCACCTGGCTGTAGAATTGGCTGAAGTCGCCTGCCGGCCTTTGCAGGTCGTACATCATTATTACAATCAGCGCCTTGTCCATGGCCATGAAACTGCGCTCAATGCCCATTGCCTCAATTTTGTCATTGGTGTCGCGTATGCCCGCAGTATCGATAAATCTGAAAGTCAGCCCCTCTATGCAGACAGTGTCTTCAATCACATCACGCGTAGTGCCATGCACATCGCTAACGATAGCCTTGTCGTCGTTGAGCAATGCGTTTAGCAGCGTCGATTTTCCGGCGTTAGTCTCACCGATGATGGCAACGGGTATTCCGTTTTTCAGCGTGTTTCCGGTTCCGAACGAGTTGGCCAGCTTTGCAATTGTGTGCTCGATAGTCTCGGCGAGTTGCCTGAGTTCATCCCTGTCGGCAAATTCAAGCTCCTCGTGGTCGCTGAAGTCAATTTCCAGTTCAACGAGCGATGTGAGGTGTAGCAGGTGGTCGCGCAGTTCCTTTAGTTTCCGGCTGAATCCGCCTCTCATTTGGTTCATGGCCACCCTGTGCGCGGCCTCAGATGACGAAGCAATCAGGTCGGCCACAGCCTCAGCCTGGCTCAGGTCCATCTTGCCGTTCAGAAACGCTCGCAGAGTGTATTCTCCCGGCCCAGCGGCCCGACATCCGTTGTCGATGAGCAATTGCATGGTTTTCTGCAATATGTAAGAAGAGCCATGGCATGATATCTCGACAGAGTCTTCGCCAGTGTAAGAGTGGGGGGCACGGAAAATGCTTACCAGCACATCGTCCACCACCTGTCCGTCAGAACCGCATATATGTCCATAGGTAACAGTCCCCGCATGGCGTTGGGCCAGAGATACGTGTGGTTTTGACGAAGGTGTGAATATGTTGTCGGCTATCGTAATGGCATCTTTGCCTGAAATGCGTATTATGCCCAAGGCACCGCCTGTTGCAGTGGCAACGGCGCATATAGTGTCGTTGGTGTTTGATATGTTGGATGGAGTCATCTTGTTGCGTATAATGTCTTAACTTTTTAGGTTGTATCCGTGTTGCCCTATGCCCCACCTTGAAGCGCCCGTAACTGGCTGAGTTTGAGAGAGAACCATCATCCCTGTCGCCTTTTCGTATTGTTATTTTACTTGTTAAATCATCGTTGCATAACCCATTGACATTTAGATAATTATCAATATAGGGCGTTTCATGCCGCAATATGTGCCGTTTCGCGTTGCAAAACATGCCGTTCTGCATCCTTAAATAGGCCATATCGCTCGACGAGGTGACAGCGGGTGGGGGATTGAACGCCATTTTGTAATGAAACATTCAATTTGCAATATTCTGTGGGCATGGCGTTTCCGGCCCGTTTGCCGGATAGTTTAAATATAGAAGTCGGCCATCAGCGTTGCGTGCTTCGGGTCGTTGAGAGTCAACTCTTCGCATTGCGCTGCCGGCAGTGGCCGCTTGGCATAAGCCAGCATAACCCTTTTTGGCGGCTTTGTCTCTTTTGTCCTGACATAGCACCTGCGCTTCTCAAACAGCCCGGCAATGGCGGCTGCAGCCTCCATGTGGTGGAGGTGGTCGGCCGGTAGAATCATTGAAAACTCGCCCTCACCTGCAAGCAGCCTGAACACGTGGCTTGCCAACTCGTCGTATGTCAGTGATGTGTTGTGCCTGCTCAGTGTCCGCTTGCTGTCGGGGCACTCGAGCGAACCTTGAAAATAAGGCGGGTTGCATGTTATTGCATCGTAAGTTCCGCCGACGAATTGCTGCACCGGTTGGCAAACCACCTTCATGCGGCTTGAAAACGGCGACGCAGCCATATTTGCTGCAGCCTGGGCAGCTGCGTCCGGGTCAATGTCTATGCCGGTCACGCATGCGTCGGCGCAGCGTTGGGCAAGCATAAGTGCAATTATGCCTGTGCCTGTGCCTATGTCAAGCACGTCAAGCCTCTCACCTCCGTTTGGCGGCAAACCTGCCCACGCGCCCAGCAGTGTGGCGTCTGTTCCCACTTTCATGGCACATCTATCCTGCCAGACAGTAAACCTCTTGAATCTGAAATAGTCGTTAGGCATCGCTACTCACGGTTGCATGCAGTTTGTGATGCAAGGTATGCTTCGGCTTTTTCCAGGTCTCCGGGTGTGTCTATGCCAATGGTCTCGATGTCGGTAATGCCCACCTTTATCCTGTATCCGTTTTGCAGCCACCGCAGCTGCTCCAGGTTCTCCGCCATCTCCAGCGAACTTGGCGGCAGGCATGTTATTTCCTCCAACACTTTGCGCCGGTAGCCGTAAAGCCCGATGTGTTTGAGGAAAGGGTAGTGGCCGGCCCATTCATTGGCCTCTGCACCCCTGACAAACGGTATCACGCTCCGGCTGAAATACATCGCATAGCCGTTGTTGTCTACCACTATCTTAGGTGAGTTTGGATTTGATATTGCCACCATGTCATGTTTGAAGGCAATGCCGAGGGTGGCTATCTGGGTGGCCTCATCGTCGAAGCAGTCGCAAAGGGCCTTGATTTGCACCGGACTGACAAAGGGTTCGTCTCCCTGTATGTTTATGATGACGTCACAACCGGAGCCTATCTTTTCCATTGCCTCACGTATCCTGTCGGTTCCGCTGCGATGGTTGACCGAGGTCATGACCACATTTCCGCCGAATGCCTTTACCGCGGAGCTAATCCGCTCGTCGTCTGTTGCCACATATACAGCGTCGAGCACCTTTGCCGCACGCTCGTAAACATGCTGTATGACAGGCTTGCTGCCCAGTGGCGCAAGTGGTTTGCCCGGGAAACGGGTAGAAGCGAACCTTGCCGGAATTATACCAATAATGTCCATAACTATCTGTTTTGATTGGCTTGAAAGAGGCCTCAGCCTCTCTTTCTGGATTATCTGAATGCAAAGTTATAAAATAATGGATTGATAATCAGTTAAAAAAACTAATCTTTTTGGGCACGTGCGGTTTTTTTATTACTTTTGGCAATAATTTTAAGAAGAAACATTTTGAGACATATTATATTATCATTGTTCTTTATCCTACCGTCATTTGTGTGCGCCCAGAAAATAACATTGGGCACCTGCACGACGAAAGACGGCGGGGAGTATAGTGGCGAGATGGTGGGGGGCAAGCCCCAGGGCAAAGGCAAAGCCACTTACAAGAATGGCAACCGCTATGAGGGTTCCTATGTGAAAGGCAAGCGCCAGGGCTATGGCGTATATACATTCTTCGATGGCGAGAAGTATGAAGGCCAGTGGTTTCAGGACCAGCAGCACGGGCGAGGCACATACTACTTTGCCAACAACAACAAGTATGTAGGCCTTTGGTTTCGCGACTACCAGCAAGGCCATGGCGTAATGTATTACTACAATGGCGACAAGTATGACGGAGAGTGGAAGCAAGACCATCGGAACGGCAAGGGCACGTATACATTTGCCAACGGAGCTTATTACAAAGGCGAATGGTTGAACGACAAAAAGAACGGCAAGGGCTTCTTCGACTGGGGCGACGGCTCTACATACGACGGGCAATGGGTTGACAACCAGCGCTCTGGCCGCGGCACATTTAAGTATGCCGATGGCGACGAATACACCGGGCAGTGGAAAAACGACATCCAAAACGGGAAGGGAATATACAAGTTTAAGAACGGTGACGTTTACGAAGGAGATTACGTTCAGGGCGAGCGCACCGGCGTAGGTATATTCAAATATGCCAACGGAGATAAATATACCGGCCAGTTTTTCGAGGGAGACAAGCAGGGGCAAGGCACTCTTGTCTGGAAAAACGGCAATGTGTATGTCGGCGAATGGAAAGCCGACAAGCCCAACGGGGCAGGGAAGCTGACCACAAAGGCTGGCGATGTGTTTGAAGGACAGTTCAAAGACGGAAAGATAAACGGCCAAGGCATAGTTAGGTATGCCGACGGATGGAAGTTCAAGGGCACATTCAAAGACGGAAAGCGCAACGGCCCGGCGATAGAAGAAGACAAAGACGGCAACCGCTTTGAGGGCTCATATCTTGATGATGTGCGCGACGGGCGTTTTGTAGAGAAAGACCGCAACGGCAACGTCACGGCCAAAGGAGTATACATACGCGGCCATAAGAAGTTGGATTGAACCTGATGATGGATTGATATATGAATTTAAGTCTAATTTAATATTTAACAGTTATGGTAGTAGATACACTTGATAATCTGGAATTTTACAAGGGTTTGAATCCTTTGTTTGAAGATGTTGTTGAGTTCGTAAAGACGCATGACTTAAACAAACTCGAAGCAGGTAAGTATCAAATAAAAGGCGACGACCTTTTTGTCAACATAACGACAGCCAAGGGCAAGACCCCCGACGAAGCCGTGCTTGAGACACACAAGAAGATGATTGACATACAGATTCCGCTGTCTTGCGCCGAGACCTACGGATATACTCCGTTGTGCAACCTGCCCGACGCAGAGTACAACGCAGATAAGGACATCACCAAGATGTCCGGTTTGGCTGCCGACAGCTATGTGACTTGCCAGCCGGGAATGTTTGCAATATTCTTCCCCCAAGACGGACATGCCCCATGTATTTCAGCTGAAGCAGAGATAAAGAAGGCCATTTTTAAAATTTTAGCTTGACGCAATATGGTTGATAAGAAAGCAACAGGCCGCAAAAGAAAGGCAGAAGGTAAGCAGCCAGCCAAAGCGGCAGACAAGCATATCGGATTGGTTAAGAACGACCCGTGGCTTGAACCGTATGAGGACGCAATACGGGGCAGGCATGACCATGCTTTGTGGAAACTGGGGCAGATCACTGCCAACGGCAAGAAGGCGTTGGCGGACTTTGCCAGCGGGCACCTCTATTTCGGCCTTCACAAGTTGGCCAAGGGCTGGGTGTTCCGTGAGTGGGCACCGAACGCCACTGAGATATACCTCATAGGCGATTTCAACGATTGGAAAGAAACACCTCGTTATAAGCTTAAGCGCATAGAGGGAACCGGCAACTGGGAATTGCGACTTAGCGAAAAAGCCCTTAAGCACGGCGACCTTTACAAGATGAAGGTGAAGTGGCCCGGGGGAGAGGGTGAGCGCATACCTGCATGGTGCCAGCGCGTTGTGCAGGACGACAATACTAAAATATTCTCAGCCCAGGTGTGGAACCCGGAGAAACCATATGTGTTTAAGAAGAAGAAATTCAAGGCCGACAAGTCTCCTTTGCTTATTTATGAGTGCCACGTAGGCATGTCGCAGGACGCCGAGAAGGTTGGTTCATACCGTGAGTTCCAAGACAATGTGCTCCCGCGCGTCATCGCCGACGGTTATAACTGCATCCAGATAATGGCCATACAGGAGCATCCTTACTATGGTTCATTCGGATATCATGTCAGCTCTTTCTTCGCTCCTTCAAGCAGGTTTGGCACCCCCGATGAACTTAAGGAACTAATTGACACCGCACATCGCAACGGCATTGCCGTCATCATGGACATCGTTCATTCGCATGCCGTGAAAAACGAGGTTGAAGGGCTGGGCAACCTGGCCGGCGACCCCAACCAGTTCTTCTATCCGGGCGATCGTCACGAACATCCGGCATGGGACAGCTTGTGCTTTGACTACGGCAAGGACGAGGTGCTGCACTTCCTTCTCTCAAACTGCAGATATTGGCTTGAAGAGTTCCATTTCGATGGTTTCAGGTTCGACGGGGTCACTTCGATGCTGTATTATAGCCACGGCCTTGGCGAGGGTTTCTGCAATTATGGCGACTACTTCAATGGCCATGAAGACGACAACGCCATCTGCTACCTGACTTTGGCAAACAAGCTGATACATGAGGTCAACCCCAACGCCATCACAATAGCAGAAGAAGTGAGCGGAATGCCGGGCCTTGCGGCCAAGTTCGAAGACGGAGGCTATGGCTTTGACTATAGGATGGCGATGAACATACCAGACTTCTGGATAAAGATAATCAAGGAGAAGAAAGACGAAGACTGGAAGCCCAGCTCCATATTCTGGGAGGTAAAGAACCGTCGTCCGGACGAAAAGACCATCAGCTATTGCGAAAGCCACGACCAGGCTTTGGTAGGAGACAAGACCATAATATTCCGGTTGATAGACGCAGACATGTATTGGCATTTCAAGATAGGCGACGAAAACGAGACCGTCCACCGGGGTATTGCATTGCACAAGATGATACGCTTGGTGACGGCAGCGGCCATCAATGGAGGCTACCTCAATTTTATGGGCAACGAGTTTGGGCATCCCGAATGGATAGACTTCCCGCGCGAAGGCAACGGTTGGAGCTATAAGTATGCCCGCCGGCAATGGAATCTTGTTGACAACAAGGAGTTGGACTATCACTACCTGGGCGATTTCGACAAGGATATGCTCAAGGTTATAAAGAGCGTAAAGAACTTCCAGTCGCTGCCCTTGCAGGAAGTGTGGCACAACGACGGCGACCAAGTGCTCGCATTCAGCCGCGGCGACCTTGTGTTTGTTTTCAACTTCAGTCCCACACGGTCGTTTACGGATTATGGGTTCCTTGTGCCGACAGGCGCTTATGACGTGGTTCTGAACACAGACTCAAAACTCTACGGAGGCAACGGGCTGGCAGATGACACCATGACCCACGTTACGAATTTCGACCCCTTGTATGTCCAGGACCACAAAGAGTGGTTGAAGCTGTACATACCGGCCCGCTCTGCAGTGGTGCTGCGCAAGAACTGAGTGGCGATGAGTTATAACTGAATATACTTTTGTCACATGGTCAATGGCAGGAATTGCCATCTAAATCCTTTCATGGGGTGCGCCCCGTTCAATCTGAAGAACAGGGTGCGCCCCATAAATTATGCAAGGCTCAGCATTGTCAAGCCTCAGGCACATAGGTCATGTGTACGTTTAAACGAAACAAGTGCATTAAATTATAAATGAGTTATACCAATCATAGAAGTGCAGACGGGCGCGTCAACTTGATGAAAGCTTTGTGCGCTGTTCTATTCTGTGGCTTTTCATTTGTCTATCTGCTGTTTTATCAGGCAGACATGCTTGCCGTGGCACAGCATATACTGAGTGGTGGCGTCACAACATACAACGGGCTTATCGGTGCCATCATCATCACTTTGGTGTTAATGCTGCTGCAAGTTGGCGTGTCATCATTGGCGCGCCTCGGTGCAAAGTCGTACGCACTGACTTACTTCCCCTCTGCATTGGTTCTCGCTTTATTGTCAAGCATGAGCCCGGACGAGGCTGGCAAGATTGCCTTGGGCTTCGCTTGGTGGCTGGCCGTGGTGTTCTTGCTGCTGTGGGCAGGCTTGTGTGTCGTGCTGCGCCGCGTTCCCTCAGGACCCCCGAAGGGGGAGGACAGCTTTGTACAAGTGACAGACGTGCTGTGGAGAAACGTCATGCTGATGTCGGCAATCTTCCTTTTTGTGGGCTTTGCCGGCAACAACGACTCAGTCATGCATTATCGCATGAAAGCCGAGGGCATGCTTGTCAAGCGTGATTTTGCCGGGGTGCTTGCCGTTGGAACGAAGTCTGACGAAGCCGATGCTGCCCTGACACAACTTCGGGTGTATGCTCTGGCTCGCGAGGGTCGGCTGGCCGACGAACTGTTCAAATATCCAGTGAAGGGAACTTCAAGCGACATGATACCAATGGACGGTGCTACCAGGTGCCTTCTTTACCCCAACGACAGCATCTATAGGTTTCTTGGTGCCAAGCCAGCCAAGCCAATGGACGCCAAGCTATACCTGTCTGCATTGCAGCATTCAGGCCACGCGTCCGAGGCGGTACGTGACTATGTGCTGTGCGGATATCTCATAGACCGCGACCTGGACGGATTTGCCAATGCCTTGCCGAGGTATTATGAAATCAACGACAGCCTGCCGCAGCATTACCGCGAAGCCCTGACATTATACACACATTTGCGCGCCAATCCTGTGCTTGTGTATCACAATGATGTCATGGACACCGATTATGAAGATTTGCAAGAACTTGAAAAGACATTCGCGTCTGACGAAGAGCGTAACAACGCCGTTCGTCCACAATACTCAAGTACATACTGGTGGTATTTCGAATATGGTCATTGACAGTGGAAACGCATGTGATTTTCATGGCAAAATGATTAATTCAATATCCGGCCAAAGGTGTTTTGGCCGGATATTGAATTATGTAGCCACAAGCAAGATGCGCAAATGAAGTATACTGTCATGGCATTTTCATGCAACAAGACGCCAACAGGTTTGCACTGATTTTGCACTCCATGAACAGTAAAAAGCCATTGGGGCACCGGCGAAGGAAGCAAATTGGCGGATGGAGCAAGGCTATTGCCATTGCAGCTTTGCCAAGAACGTAATAAGGAAATAAGCATATCAACATGTGACAAAGGGATATGCAGGGCTCAACAAAAGCCAAACATATCCCCTTTGCACATAAAACTATATACGGCCGTCACGCCTCAAGGCTAACCAATTCGCTGCCTCAAGGCTGCCAACAGTTCGTTGTTTTCAGTTTTGGTGCCTATCGTTATCCTCAGGCAATTGGCACACAGGGCAACCTTGTTGCGGTTTCTTACAATTATTCCTTTCCTTACAAGATAATCGTATGTTGCCTGTGCATCGTCCATCTCGGCAAGGAAGAAGTTGGCATTGGTAGGATACACTTTCTTGCAAGATGGCAACATGCCAAAGGCATCAATCATTCGTGTGCGTTCAAGCAGTATTATCTTAATCCACTTGTCCACCTTATACGGGTCTTTGAATGCCTCGATAGCCTGTTCCTGCGTCAGCGAGCTTATGTTATATGGATATTTCACCTTGTTGAACAGGCTGATAATCTCCTTTGAGGCAAAAGCCATGCCAAGTCGGATGGCGGCGCATCCCCATGCCTTGCTCATGGTGTTGAGCACGATGAGATTTGGAAATTTGTCCAAGTCGAGCCTGAAAGGCCTTTCGGTAGAGAAGTCGCTGTACGCCTCGTCGACTATCACAAGTCCATGGAAACGTCTCAGCACTTCTTCAATCTCATTGCGTTTCAGGTTGTTGCCTGTCGGGTTGTTGGGGCTGCAAAGCCAAATCAGCCTTGTGTCAGCATCGCATGCCGACAGCAAACTGTCTGCATTCATCTGGAACCCATTGTCAAGCAACACCGGCCTGTACTCTATATCGTTGATGTCTGCGCATACTTTGTACATGCCATAGGTCGGCTCTATGGCAACAACGTTGTTCACCCCAGGCTGCGTAAAGCATCGGTAAGCCAGGTCAATGGCCTCGTCGCTGCCGTTGCCGAGGAAGATACACTCTGCCGGAACCCCCTTGACTCTTGCCGCAAGCGTTTTGAGTTCGCTTTGCAAAGGGTCGGGATATCTGTTCAGAGGACTGTTGTAAGGGTTCTCGTTTGCGTCGAGAAACACATTCGCCGTGTGCCCGCTGTATTCATTGCGGGCACTGCTGTATGGAGAAAGGTTCCATATGTTGGGTCTTGTCAATTCTTTTAAATCCATCATTGCTTATATTTGGTATGCACATTCATATAATGGCCACATAAGGCATCTGCCGCGATCAGTTGCCAGAGAGGCTTTTCATTCTCAGCGTCATGGCATTTTTGTGTCCATCAAGCGACTCTGCGGCAGCCATTTCCGCTACGGCCGGCCCAATGTTTGCTATGCCCCGGCTGCTGATGTGCTGGAAAGTTATCTTGCGGAAATAGCTGTCCAGGTTCACCCCGCTGTACGATGTGGCATATCCGTTGGTGGGAAGCGTGTGGTTTGTGCCGCTCGCATAGTCGCCGGCACTCTCGCATGCATACCTGCCAAGGAACACACTGCCGGCGTTTACCACTCTTTCAGCCAGTTCGGCATAGTTGTCCGTTTGAATAATCAAGTGTTCGGGCGCATACAAGTTGGCCATATCCATGGCCTCGTCATCGTCATGCACCAATACCAGCTTGCTGTTATCGAGTGCTTGTGAGGCTATCGACTTGCGCGGGAGCGATTCAAGTTGGGCGGTTACTTCCTGCTGTACGCCGGTCAATGTCTTTTCGCTTGTCGTTATAAGGACAACCTGCGAGTCAGGGCCGTGCTCCGCCTGCGAAAGCAAGTCGGCAGCAATAAACGCGCAATCAGCGTTTTCGTCGGCAATCACGCAAACCTCCGAGGGGCCAGCCGGCATGTCTATTGCCACGCCATGCAGGCTAACCTGCTGCTTGGCTTCCATGACATACTGGTTGCCCGGGCCGAATATCTTGTACACATAAGGTATGCTTTCCGTGCCATAAGCCATTGCGCCAATGGCCTGGACGCCTCCTGCCTTGAATATGTCACTGACTCCGGCAACCTTTGCCGCAAACAGTACGGCAGGGTGAACCTTGCCGTCTTTGCCCGGCGGGGTGCACAGCACAATCCGCTCGCAGCCCGCAATCTTGGCCGGGGTGGCCAGCATCAGCACCGTGCTGAACAACGGGGCGGAGCCTCCCGGGATGTAAAGGCCTACGCGTTGTATTGCCACCAGCTTCTGCCAGCACGTGACTCCCGGTTGCGTTTCAATCTTCGAGGGCGAAGTGAGTTGCGATTTGTGAAACACCTTGATGTTGTGGTAAGCAAGGAGTATGGCGTCTTTCAGCTTGTCTGACACGAGCTGTTCTGCCTCGTCCATTTCTTCTTTTGAAACAGACAGCGACTGCAAGCAGACGTGATCGAATTGCTCTTCGTATTTCTTTACGGCTTCGTCGCCATCGCGTTTCACGTCTTCAAGTATGCTTGAGACCGTCGAGCCCAACCTGGCAGCGTCGATGTGCGGGCGCTCCAATATGCTTTTCCACTGGCTCTTTTCCGGGTACCTGACTATTTTCATGCGCTTATTACAATATCATTTTTTCTATCGGGGTCACTAATATGCCCTGCGCCCCAAGTTCCTTCAGCTTTCCTATTATCTCCCAAAAGCATTTCTGGTTGAGCACCGTGTGCACAGAGCACCATTCATCGTCTGCGAGTGGTATCACCGTGGGGCTCTTCAGCCCCGGCAGAACGCTTATTATCTCGTTGAGCTTATCCTTCGGGGCATTCATTCGGATATACTTTTTGTCTTCGGCGCTCCTCACGGCTTCGAACCTGAAAACCATCTGATTGAGCAACGCCCTCTTCTCGTCGGTCAGGTTTCGGTTGGCTATCAGCACCGCCTCGCTGTGCATCACTACCTCAACCTCGCGCAGGTTGTTGCTCACAAGCGTCGAGCCGCTGCTGACGATGTCGAATATTCCGTCGGCAATGCCAATGCTCGTAGATATCTCGACGCTTCCGGTGATGAAGTGTATCTCGGCGTCGATGCCTTGCTCTTTCAAGTATTTTGACAGTATGCCCGGATACGACGTGGCAATCTTTTTGCCATTGAACCATTCTTTTCCCGGATATTCAATGTCCTTTGGTATGGCTAACGACAGGCGGCACTTGCTGAACCCAAGCCGGCATATCACATCGGCTGCTTCCGAGCGCTCTTGAAATTCATTCTCGCCCACAATGCCCAAGTCGGCCACTCCGCTGGCTACGCTTTGCGGAATGTCGTCGTCGCGCAGGTAAAGCACTTCGAGTGGGAAGTTTACCGCTTGGGCAAGCAAAGTGCGTTTGCCCGCGCTTACTTTTATGTCTGCCTCAGACAAGAGGTTAATGGAGTCTTCAAACAACCTTCCTTTGGATTGAACTGCAATACGTAACATAATAATTCCGAGTTATATTAAAACGTGGCAAATTTACTCAAAAATACATGATTGTGCAAGATTTTGTGTAATTTTGCAGTCAAATTGTTAAGGTTTTGAGAGTAAATAGAATATTAGCTGCATATAAACATATAATATGCCACGGTGTTGGCCTGTTTGCCTTGTGCGTCAGCCCTGCCGTTGTTATGGCTTTGTCGGCCTGTTCCAATGGCAACAAGGGCGACGAGCAGGTTGTTGCACCGTGGGGTGTGGTCAACGACACGGTGGCATCCAATGCCACATTCGACCTTGATGAGATTGTCGGCAATGGCGAGATGATAATGGCAACGCTTAGCGGCCCCGAGTCGTATTACGATTACCACGGCAAGCATCTCGGCCTTCACTTCCTGCTTTGCCAGCGGTTTGCCGACAAGATAGGGGTCAGTTTGCGTGTTGAGGTGTGCCGTGACACCATGGAGCTAATGCGCAAGCTGATTGACGGCGACGCCGATGTCGCGGCATACTGGGTGTCGCCTTCCGACACGGCTGCGCTCGCCGACAGCAGTGGTGCCGTTGTGATGTGCGGGCCGCGCAACAATTCCGACGGTGCAAGGTGGGTGGCAAAGGCAAGCAGCGACATGCTGGTCAAAGCCATTGACGAATGGTTCAAGCCCTCGATGCTGGCCGATGTTGAGCGCGAAGAAGACTTTTTGCTTAGCTCCAAAAGTGTCAGCCGCCGTGTATATGCACCGATGCAAGACCGCCAGAAAGGCATAATTTCGCGCTATGACGCATTGTTTGTGAAGCACAGCCAGCGCATAAGGTGGGATTGGAGGCTGCTTGCGGCCCAATGCTACCAGGAGTCTACGTTCGACCCGAACGCAAAGTCGTGGGCTGGGGCATGCGGACTGATGCAGATAATGCCGTCGACGGCGGCGCATCTGGGGTTGGCCCTTTCAGACATATTCACCCCCGAGGCCAACATCGAAGCGGCTACAAGATACTTGGGTGAGCTGGAAAGCAAGTTCAGAGACATTGCCAACCGCAACGAGCGCACCAACTTTGTGCTGGCAAGCTATAACGGCGGCTATCACCATATTAGGGATGCGATGAGCCTTGCGGCCAAAAACGGCTCCGACCCGAAGTCGTGGAGCGAGGTGTCGCGTTATGTGCTGTTGCTCAGCGAGCCCCGCTACTACCGCGACCCGGTGGTAAAGCACGGGTATATGCGTGGCTTCGAGACGGTTGGCTATGTGTCGAAGATACGCCAGCGGTGGCAACAGTATGGTGGGGTGAGGAGCCCCCACGGCAGCGCCTCTGGCCTTACGCCACGCAAGGCCAGGCACAGCAAGAAAAAGTTTAAGCTGAATCCCGACGGGCAATAGCCGTGCGGGCCGTTGCCTTGCCATGCCTACGGCTTCCTGTCACCGTGGCAAGCCGGAGGCATGGCTGTGCTATAGGAATAGCAACAGCACTATCTGGGCCACTATAACCCTCATGAACATGCACAGCGGATATACCGTGGCATAGCTTATCGATGCCGCGTCGCCTTTTATAGTGTCGTTGGCGTAGGTGAGGGCCATCGGGTTGGCCATGCTGCCACACAAAATGCCGCATATCGTGCCGTAGTCGTATTTCTTGCTGTGAAGGGCTATGAGGCCTACTACGAGCACCGGCACCACCGTCAGCACAAAGCCCAGGCCCACCCATAGCAGTCCTTCCGGGCGCATGATGGTGTCGAAGAATTTGCCGCCAGACTCAAGTCCAAGGCACGCAAGGTACATAGACAGGCCCAGCTTGCGCAACATCAGGTTGGCGCTTTGCGTGGTGTATGTCACGAGGTGGAAGCGCGGGCCGAATGCTCCGACAAGTATGCCCACCACAATGGGCCCACCAGCAATGCCCATGCTCACAGGTATGCTTATGCCGGGTATGCTCAGGGGGACGGCGCCGAGCACAAGACCGAGCACAAGGCCGAGATATATGGCGCCCAGGTTGGGCTCGTCGAGGCTGCGGGCAGCGTTGCCCAAGAACGGCTCAACGTTGTCGAGGGCCTTGGCCTCGCCAACAATGGTCAGTCGGTCGCCGTATTGCAGCCTCAGGTTGTTTGTGGCCAGTATGCTCATGTCACCGCGAATCACGCGGCTCACGTTGACTCCATAGGCACTGCGAAGCTGCAGGTGGCCCAGCATCTTGCCGTTGAGTTTGGGCCGGGTTATCACTATCACGCGCGATTCCACCTTAGAGTCGATGGCGTTCCAGTCTATTTCTTTGTTGTTCCAGTCTTCTTCTGCCTTTTTGCCAAAAAGTATTTCCAGGGCGGGCGCCTCTTGCTCAGTTGTCACCACCATCACGCTGTCGTTCAGCTTCAGCTCTGTTGTAGACCGCGGCACGATGACGTCATTGCCGCGCCAGATGCGCGAAACGATGAAGTGGCGGTGGCTCATCTCGTTGATGCGCGCCAGCGTGCGCCCGTCGATGGCCGGGTTGACCACCACAAACCTGGCGATGTATGTGTTGTGCTCGGTAGAGTGGTGCTCTTCCAGGTCAGATGCCCTGACGAAAAACTTGCGCATGATGAGCATTGCCAATATCACCCCGACAACGCCGAGGGGGTAGGTCACGGCGCAACCCAGTGCTGCCCCGTCGGCATTGAGCCCGAACAGCCGCAGCGTCTGTTGTGCGGCACCAAGGGCGGGGGTGTTGGTTGTTGCGCCGCACAGCACGCCCATCATGTCTGACAACTGCACCGGCAGAAACCAGCAGAAGGCAAGGGCCATCATCGTTCCGGCAGCAACGACGGCAAGCCCCCACAGGTTTAGGCTGAAACCTTCGTGGAAAAGCGAATTGAAAAAGCCGGGGCCGACGTGCAGCCCGAGCGCATAGACAAACAATACCAGGCCGAATGTTTCTGCATAGCTAAGCATGCTGTGGTCGACAGTGATTCCGTAATGACCGGCAACGATGCCTATGAAGAATACAAATGCAACTCCTAATGAGATGCCTGCCACACGTAACTTGCCGAAAGCCAGTCCGACAGAGCATATTAGTGACAGAATTATTATTGTCTGCAGTGCCGACGGCGTAGCGAAAAGACTTTCAAGCCAATTCATAATCTGGTTGTTGTTTCTTTATTCGGCCGCGAAAGTACAAAATATTATTCATATTTGGCGCATTACGATGCAGAATCTTTGGTATTGCGGGCCACTTTGGGCCTTTATGGACACGCCGCTTGATGATAAGGGCAAATGGCGGTGCTGCAGGGCCCAAGGTTATTTCCATGTTTGACAAAATGTCAACAATAAGGTTGCATGCCTTGTTTCACACTGTGGCACGGGCCGTTTTGCATGTCGGAAAGGGCTGTTTCACAGCCTCATACGGGCCGTTTCATGATGCAGAACGGCCACCGTGCTGATGCCGCTGTGCCACAGGCAGTTAACGGCATAGCCTCTGGCGTGAAATATTTTTACCCTTTCCTGTTTCATTAATTTCACTGCCGGATGGCTGATATTGGTTATTTTTAGGTAATTTTGCGCCGAAATGACAATAAGTAGGTGTTCAAAATTAATTGCCATCAAATTGTGCGCTATTTCGGAGATGCATGCCAAAGTCCGAAGAGAGAGCGTAGCGGGCTACGCGACCGATGAGACTTTGGCATGCGGCCCGAAAGAGCACACAAGATGGTGGCAAAGATATAGAGGACACCTGCAAGGTATATTGTATCGGTTAATTTTGAACAGCTACTTACATAATTATATATAGGCAACAATGACCCTGCATGTTTTCAACCCTGAGCACGACCTGGCTATGGGTGCCAACCTGGCAAACTTTACACCGCCGCTGGCTGCAAGGCGCCTGCGCATGGGCCTTGGCTTCATTCCGGCCTTGTGGGCTGCCGACGGCGACGCGGTGCTTGTAGACAACGTAGAGTTGGCCCGCAGCAATTTGAAAGAGGTGCTTACAGTCTTGTCGAGGCCCGCCCCGCGAGTGCACTTCGTCACCACTGCCGACCTGTGCGGCATGTCACCACAGTCCGTAAGCCCATGGGGGTGGGACAGGGCCGTCTGTCACAGGTTGCTACGCCACGGGGTTCGGCCCTCGTCATGCCCTACGGAAGGCTACATCGATGCCGTGCGCTCATTGTCACACAGGCGCACGGCAGCCATGCTCCTGCCCGCATTGCAGCAGGAAGGCACCGTCGGCATGGCCCGCGAGTGCACTTCGGCCGCCCAGATATCAGCCATGGCAGAGGCCCTTGGCCACGTGGTGGTCAAGGCGCCATGGAGCAGCAGCGGCAGGGGAGTGCGCATAATGCACGCCGGCGAGGAAGGGGGCAGCCTGATGGGATGGATAAAAAACATGTTAAATCAGCAGGGGTGTTTGATGGTTGAGCCGTATTATAAAAAGGTAAAAGACTTCGGCATGGAGTTCTTCAGCGACGGACGGGGAGGAATAACCTATCTCGGACTGTCGCTGTTTGAGGCAGAAGGCAGTGCATATACAGGCAACATGCTTGCTTCAGAGAGCGTAAAGAGTGCTGCCATAACGGCCTGCCTGCCCGGTGGCTTGCTCGATAGCGTCAAGGCTCGGATACAGCAGAGCCTTGCTGTGGGCATCGGGGTGGCCTACACCGGGCCCTTCGGCATCGACATGATGGTGGTGGAGGGCAATGCCGGCACGGGCTTCCTTTTACATCCCTGCGTCGAGATAAACCTGAGGCGCACCATGGGCCATGTGGCGCTATCTCTCACCCCTGCCGACGAAAATGCCGTAATGACGATGAGAATAGCAGCTGGAAATAATTGCAAACTAAAAATACAAGCTTTATGAAATTACCTTTGTTGTTGCTCATGGCAGCACTGCCAATGGCATCCATGGCTCAGTATCGTTCGCAAGTGTGGTGTCCCGACAATGGCGACGGCACTTACACCAACCCTGTCATCAATGCCGACTACAGCGATCCAGACGTTTGTGTGGGGCCGTCTGGCACAGATTTCTACCTTACCGCAAGTTCGTTCAACTGCGTACCCGGCCTGCCCATCCTGCATTCCAACGACCTCGTCAACTGGAAAATAGTAGGCCACGCCATCAAGAAGATGGTGCCCGAGGAGGTGTTTGACAAGGCTGCCCACGGCATGGGGGTGTGGGCTCCGAGCATCAGGTATCACAACGGTGAATACTATATATACTGGGGCGACCCCGACCATGGCGTATTTATGGTCAAGACCAAAGACCCGGCCGGCGAATGGGAGGAGCCTGTGCTGGTGATGAAGAGCAAGGGCATCATCGACACCACGCCATTGTGGGACGACGACGGCCGTTGTTACCTCGTGTTTGGCTGGGCCGGCAGCAGGGCAGGCTTCAAGAGCGTGCTCTCGGTGTGCGAACTGTCGGCCGACGGCACCAAGGCCATCGGCAACCCGGTGATTGTCTTCGATGGAAACAACACCAACCGCACCGTGGAAGGGCCGAAGTTCTACAAGATTGACGGCTGGTATTGGATATTGGCTCCCGCCGGCGGTGTGCCTACGGGATGGCAGCTGGCCATGCGTTCAAAGAGCCCGTTCGGCCCATACGAGAGCAAGATGGTGCTCGCGCAAGGCAAGTCAGAGGTGAACGGCCCTCATCAGGGTGGCCTTGTACGCACGTCGCAAGGCGAAGACTGGTTTCTTCATTTTCAAGACAAGGGCCCCTATGGGCGCGTGGTGCACCTCCAACCGGTCAATTGGGTTAAGGGTTGGCCGGTGATGGGCGTCGACAAGGATGGCGATTTGTGCGGCGACCCGGTCACAAGATACAAAAAGCCAAACGTTGGCAAGACTTACCCGATACAGAACCCGGTGGAGAGCGACGAATTCAACGAGCCCGTGCTTGGCAAGCAATGGCAGTGGCACGCCAATTACAACCCCAAGTTCGGCCAGCCAACTCCTTACGGTTTCTACCGGTTATACACCAACAAGCTCAGCGAAAACTTCGTGAACCTGTGGGAAGTGCCCAACCTTTTGTTGCAAAAGACGCCGGCCGACTCTTTCACGGCTACGGCGAAGATAAAGTTTGCGGCCAAGAAAGAAGGCCAGTATGCCGGCATCATCATGATGGGACTTGACTACAGCGCCCTCGTTGTGAAGAGAGTGGGCGACAAGTTCCAGCTTCAGCAAGTGACATGCCATAAGGCTGACAAGGGCAAACCCGAGGAAGTGAAAGTCATTGCCGAGCTCGACGCTACCGACAAAGACAAAATCGACTACGAACCGGCTATATACGAGGAAATCTATTTGCGCCTGACGGTGAAGGATGGAGCCAAGCTGACATTTGCATACAGCAAGAACGGCAAGAAGTTTGAGACGGCAGGAGACGAGTTCCAGATGCGTGAAGGCAAATGGATCGGAGCTAAATTCGGCTTCGTGGCAGAGGAACCTGCAGGCAAAGCCCCGTCCGGCTTCCTCGACGTCGATTGGATCAGAGTAACAAAGTAAGTGCCACCATGGCATGTCAGGCTTAGTCCTGCCGCATGGTTAAGCCTGTATGAACATAAAAGCCCGCCATCAATCATGGCGGGCTTTTATGTTAGGATGTATCTGTCTGATGCCTTACTTCAACTTATACAGTGTGACCGGCGGATTCAAGCCGCTCTTCACAGGCTTCCAGTCGGCGTATGTGCCCTTCTTATAGTTAAGGCACACCATGTTGATTTCTTTGAACTTACGCCATTTTACACCCCGTCGGTCGAGGTCGGCAATCCTGTTTGCTGGCAGGTTTGTTACTTCTATGCATATCTTGTTGCTGCCCGCCTTCAGCTGGTTCTTGCAGTCCAGCACGAAAGGAACCGACCATGCGCAGCCAATAAGGCTGTCGTTGACATACACTCTGGCGCTCTCACGCACGTCGCCGAGGTCGATTGCCCAATTGCTCTTGGCCTCGTCCTTGGTCAGGTTGACGTAGGTTGTATAAGCACCGGTGCCCATCGTAACCTTCACTGAGTCGTCGTCGAGGGTTTCCCATGTAGTCAGTGTGGGCAGGTCGAATGTCTTTGCCACCTTGGGAGCGCTCTCAACGAAACTCAATGTCCACTTCCCGTTGAGCTGCTTGGCCTCGCCGAGCGACGTCTTGCGTTCAACCCTGTTGTCGGTCAGGGCATGGTCGTAGGTCTGCAATATCATCGACTCACCGCTGCGCAGGTTCATCTTCACACCTTCGGCAGTCACGTCAGCCTTGTATATCTCGCCATTCAAGGGGTTGAACCAACGTGCATCCTTCATGCCTACGGCCAGAGGTATGCGCGCATCCACGTCGTTGGGCGACAGGTTTGCTATGAAATAGTGGTGGCCGGAGTCGTTCTTGCGCCTTATCGCGCGCAGCCCGAACTGATACTTCATGGGCTCCGGCTTGGCTGCCGAGGCCATTTGCTGCTTGTCGATGCCGTAGATTATCTTCGCGCCCTGGCTTTTCAGCTCTTCTATGTGCGCCTTGACGTTTTCCGGCATGTTGCCGCTTCCGGGAATAATAAGCGCATGGTAGCGTGTGCCGGCAGCCGTCTCAAGCATGCCATCGTTGAACTTGGTGGTCAGGATGAAGTTTTCGCTGATGTAATCGCAGTCGAATCCCTCCCTGTCAATCTCCAGAATGCTCTTTATGAAGTCCGGTGCTTTCTTGTCCATGCTGTGGATGTCGAACATCATCAGCAGCGATTTTGGGCCTGTTCCGCTGCGTTCGGCCCACATGTCGCGCACAGGCAGCAAAACAAGGAAGTCGTTGTCGGGCTGCCCCATCTGCAGGAAACTCTGGCATCTCTCAATGTATTTCATCAGATAAGGGGCGTCACGCCAGATGCTGTTGGTCGGGCTCATGTCGATGGAAGCATAGAACTTCCATCCCGGCCATGCGTCGTTGCGTGGCGAATAAGTCGTTCCATGGAAATACATGTTATTGACTCCGCATGTGAACATGAGGTCGAGGTCGGGCTTGCACTGCGACAATGATGTGCGGAAGTGCTCTGTCAGCCATGTGAAAGTCTCGCTGCTGGCGAATGTCTTGCCGGTGATGTGAGCCGCGGATGCCGCATATTTCAGCATTGATATGTCGCTGTCGTTCTTGCGCGTAAACCCGCTGTCGGTCCGAAGGCCCTTGATGCCGAATTCAGAGAGGCCAAATCCCTCTATCTCGGGTATGTCCACAGCCGAATAAATGTCTATCAGGTTGGCTGGAGAACCATGGCCCTGATTGCGGGTCTTGGCCCCGTGCTTGTGAGCCCAGGCCGTCCACTGGTTGACGTAGTTTTCCAAAAGCAGCTCTCCCAGGGTCTCCCTATAGTCTACGAGCACTTTGTTGCCGGCGTCTTCCTTGTAGCCAAGCAGCTCGAGCAGGTGTTCCTCGAGCTTGTATCCCCTGCGTTTCTCAAACTCCTCGAACAGCTTTGGCGTCCAGTTGGCCTGGTAAACCTCATACGAGTCGTTGAAGAACGTGTGCGGATATGGCGTGCCGCTCTTGTCGAAAGCATCTTCAAACCGTTGCAGGTAGTGGGCAACAGCGTCGTGGTCGAAGTGGTCTATCACGTAACCTTCGCCACCGGGTGCAGCCCGTTTCACCTTCTGACGTGTGCGTGAGCAGTAAACCGAGATGATGCGGTACTGCCCCTTCTTTGGTGCCTTCTTCCATGTCACCATGCCGTTGGCATCTGCGAATTCGGTCAGGTTGGCCACTGTGCCGTCTGCAGCGTATGCCATCACCCTGCTGAGCTTGGCATATGGCTTTTCCTTCTCGTCCTTGACACTTATGTCTACGCCCTTGCGCAGCTCCTTGCCCGTGGCATTCACGTCGGTGCAAACCAGTTTGGCGGCAGCTTCTTCGATAGGCACGTACGGTCCGCCGAAGGGCCATCCCGTACCGTTATTCATGTCGATGAGGATTCCGTCCTTAGCTCCTTCGGACTCAACAAACTTAAGTGCGTTCATCCAGGGAGTCGACAGAAACTCCAGTTCGTTGTTGTCGTTGCCCTGGACGCCGTAGATAGGCGTTATCTCCAGGGCGCCAATGCCCGCCTTGGAATATTCCCGCATATTCCATTTCAAGTCTTCCTGGTTGACGGCAGAGCCCATCCACCACCATCGCGATCCCGGTTTGGCTTCGGGCTTGGCTACGGGCCACGATTGTGCCCACATGCCGCCGGCCACCATCAGTGCGCCGGCAAAAGCCATGAATCTGTAGTTCATATAATCTGTTGTATAATGTTTTGTTGTAAATCAGTTTACCGCAGTATGTCGGATGCACCGTCAATTGCCGTCGGGCTTGGCCAGCTCGACGTTGCGTGCGGGCGCCCATTTGAATGTTTTCCAGTCGTCCGGCTGACTCGGGTCAAAGTCCTTGAAGTCGGGCCTTATGTCTTTCACGAGCGGAAGGTTTAGTTTCTTCATGCCCATGACCACGATTTTAGCTACCTCATAAGCCCCGTAGGTGTTGAAGTGAGTGTTGTCAGCCAGGGCCTTGTCTTGTCCGGCAAATGTGTTTGCCGGGTAATGAACCAGGGCCCGCTTGCTGTCTTCATATCCCAGGGCCTCAAAAAACGTCGTCGTCTGCTGGTGCAAGTCAATCAGAGGCACATTCTCGCGTTCAGCCACAGCCTTCATTGCAGCGGGGAAGTCGCCGTGTGTGTTGATGATTGTTTTCTTGTCGTCGGCAAACCTGCGTCGTTGCGTGGGCGTGCAGAATATTATTGTGGCACCCTTTGAGCGCACGTTGTCTATGAAAATCTTCAGGTTTTGGGTGTAGTGGTACCATGCTCCCGTGCCCGGGCCCTTTTCCTTCTCGTCGTTGTGGCCAAATTCGCAGACCACATAGTCGCCCGGTTTCAGTGTAGTCATAATCTTTTCAAGGCGCTTTGAAGAAAGGAACGAACCGGCGGTGAGCCCGCTTTCCGCGTGGTTGGATATGGCGATGCCCGAGTCGAACCACCTTGGTATCATCTGGCCCCAGCTTGCCCACGGCTCGTTGTTTTGGTCTACCACTGTAGAGTTGCCGCAAAGGTACACCGTGGGGCAGCTGTCGTCACGCTCGATGTGTATCGACTTTACGGCCGGGGCGTCGCCGTTGAACTCAAGCGTGAGCTTGTTGTCCCAGTTGAGATATCCCTTTTCGCGCTCTTTAATCCTCACACGCTCTTTCTCATTGATTTGAGGGTTGCGCTTGTTTACCACAAATTCGTAGCTCGTGTACTGCCCTTTCTTGGTGTCAACATTCTCAACCATCAGCCGGCGGCCTTCAGCCCGTACTGTTGTGTTGCCTGATTTCTTCTTTGAGCCAAGCTCAACCTTGACTTTATAGTTCCCGTCGGGCACTTTTACAGAGAAGTAAAAAGGGTCGTTGCTTTTCTTTTCCGGCTCTCCGAGTATGTCATACCCATAGCCGGCAGCATCCGTGTAGACTGGTTGTTTCTTTGTCATGTCGAAGTCAAACGTCTGTGCCTGCGACATGAAAGGAACAAAGGCCAACATGGCCAAAAACATTTTGTTTACCATCAGTTTGGTTTTTAAGTTATTATTTATTGATTGTTTAATAGCGTTTCTTTAGTTGTATTGGCACGTTAAAGCAATGCAAAGGTAATAAAAAAATATGTTTCAGCAGGCAGCGTGTCATGCTTTCATGGTTAAAAGTCATTAACTGATGGATAGATATTTCTTATGCAGCCAATTAATCATGTCTTTCCCAACATGCCCGGCAGGTGGTAATAATGATTTACAAACACCCCGTTGCCGCATGAGCAGAGCCGTTTTGCATCGCGATATGGGCCGTTTCGCCGTGTAAAACGTGCCGTATGGCGTTGTAAAACGGCACGTTTTAAAGCGCTTTATGCCCAATGTGGCAACACGCTTTCTGTCAGGCGGTTACGCAATAAGTGGTTGGATTGACATTAAGCTTACATTCGCCCATACGGTACATCCGTTAGCCAAGCCGCTGGCATTGAGCGTTTACCATGCTTCAATGCATAATCCGCCATAATTGCCTCCCCAATTCCCGATGCCAGGTCTCTGTCCGGCCATCCGTGACTTTGAATAAGCCGTAAGCCGACATGCCCGGCATTGTGATGAAACCGACTCGTGCCCAACGCCCTGTTACAGGTAGATGGGGGCGGAAAAGCAAGTCTGCCCGGTAAGCAGCGGTGGCCGTAGGCATTCTGCCCCGTGCCCATCGTGCATCGGCCAATGGCTGTGTTTCAGCATGCAAACACGTTGCCTGCAATCCGTCAATGGGATTGGCAAACGGATGTGGCGTAACCATTATTTCACACACTTATGTTTGGTTGTTGGTTTTTTATGTGTAATTTTGCAGCCAAAAACGCGAGATATGGAAAAGACATTCAAGGCCGCATTGTTTGATTTAGATGGAGTTGTTTTCGATACAGAACCACAGTACACCGAGTTTTGGGGAGCGCAATGCAGGGAATTTCACCCAGAGAAACCACATTTGGAAAGTGACATCAAAGGCCAGACACTGGTACAGATATACGACCGCTATTTTGCCGGCGAGCTTGAGGCCGTAAGGCCAATCATAACGAAGCGGCTGAATGAGTTTGAACAGCAGATGGAGTTTGTCTACGTGGCCGGATTCGAATCGTTTATGGCCGACCTCAAGGCTTCAGGCGTATATACCGCTGTCGTGACGAGTTCGAACAACCGTAAGATGGAGGCCGTCTACGGCAAGCACCCCGAGTTTAAGCAGATGTTCGACGCCATACTTACGGCCGAAGACTTTGAGCGCAGCAAGCCCGACCCGGATTGTTACCTGAAAGCGGCCTTGCGGTTTGGGGCGGCGAGCAGCGAGTGCATCGTATTCGAAGACAGCTTCAACGGACTGAAATCGGGCAGGGCGGCAAAAATGAAAGTCATAGGACTGGCCACCACCAACCCGGCTGAAGCCATTGGGCCTTACTGTGACATGGTGGTAGACGACTATACGGTACTGGACTGTTCGAAGTGTAAGGCTCTGCTGTAAAAAGCGGCTTGCGGAGCCACCGGGGAAAAGTTGTTTTATAAAAGTTTTGCTTTTTTGATGAATTGGTGTAACTTTGCACCCCGAAATTTAAATTGAACGAATTTATGGCTGGATATTTGGTAAGCGACGCACGTAAGGTTACTACGCATCGCTTCATGGAGATGAAGCAGAAGGGAGAGAAAATCTCAATGCTCACATCCTACGATTTTACGACGGCAGGCATCGTGGACGCTGCAGGGGTAGACGGAATTCTCATTGGCGACTCGGCGTCGAACGTGATGGCCGGCAACACCACCACACTTCCCATAACCATAGAGCAGATGATATATCATGCCCGTTCGGTGACAAATGCAGTAAAGAGGGCTCTCGTTGTGTGCGACATGCCGTTTGGAAGCTATCAGGCCGATTGCAGCGATGGCGTGAGAAACGCCATAAGGATAATGAAAGAGAGCGGCTGCGACGCCCTGAAGCTTGAGGGAGGCGTTGAGATATTGGACACTGTGAGGCGCATTCTCGACGCCGGCATACCCGTGATGGGCCATCTGGGACTGACGCCACAGAGCATCAACAAGTTTGGAACGTATGCCGTGCGCGCCAAGGAAGAACAGGAAGCCGACAAACTGATGTCCGACGCCAAGGCGCTTGCCGAAGCCGGTTGCTTTGCCATCGTGCTCGAGAAAGTGCCTGCCAAGCTGGCTGCCATGGTCACGGCAGAGGTGCCCGTGCCCACCATTGGCATCGGGGCGGGTGGAGCCACCGACGGACAGATACTTGTTGTGGCCGACATGCTGGGCATGACAAAGGGTTTCAGCCCCCGCTTCTTGCGCAGGTATGCCGACCTCAACTCAATCATGACCGACGCCATAGGCAACTATGTGAGCGACGTAAAGAGTAGCGATTTCCCCAACGAGTCGGAGTCTTACTAAGTCAGGGTTAAACGATATGCACACGCAAAACACTGTGGTTCACATAGATGTATGGCATAAGGACTTCTGGCTGATGGTCATGTCGACGTTTTTGTTGTCGGCATCGGTTTACATCCAGATACCGGCCCTGTCAGAGTGGTTGCACACTGTAGGGCTTAGCCATGTCGAGACGGGGGCTGCTTTGGGGGCGCTGGGCATCGGAATGTTTCTTTTCGGGCCTCTATGTTCGTTTTTTGTACAGCGTTTCCGGCGTAACATGGTCTGCGTGTGGGCCGTCGCAGGCATGATGGCAACAGAGCTTGGGCAGATGTATGCCGACCGTTTTGAGGGCTCGCCAGAGTTTGCCTTGCTCGTCATCGCGTTGCGTTTTGTCCAGGGTGCATGTTTCGGGTTGGCTCAGATGGTTCTGTGCAGCACGCTCATCATCGACACCACCGAGTCGTTCCAGCGCACTGAGGCCAACCACATAGCGTCGTGGTTTGCGCGTTTCTCACTGCCATTGGGTCCACTTGCCGGATATTATTCATATAAGTTGACCGGCTTCGATGGCTCGGTCATAGCTTCGCTGGCCTGCGCATTCTTGGCGATTGTCTTCATAAGTATGGTTAAATTCCCGTTCAAGGCGCCGGGAGAAGACACTCGCCTGTTTCGGCTCGACCGTTTCTTCCTGCCTCAGGGTACGCTATTGTTTGCCAACCTTGCAGTCGTCACGACCGTTGCGGGGCTGTTGCTGTCGATGCCACCTCAGCCATTATTTTTTGCAATGCTGTTTGCAGGCTTGTGCCTGGCCGTGATTTCCGGCCGATTTGTGTTCCGCAATGCCGAGTTGAAGAGCGAAGTAATAACCGGGCTCATCATCATGGCAGCGTCGGTGCTGGCCATGCTCACCCGGACGCAGGCCATAGTGTCGTACATGTCGCCGCTGCTGCTTGGATGCGGAATAGGCATCATCGGGGCGCGATTCCTGCTTTTCTTCATCAAGCTGAGCCGCCACTGCCAGCGGGGCACTTCGCAGAGCACATTCATACTGGGGTGGGAGTCGGGCATAGCCATAGGCCTGTTTGTAGGCCACGCAGCCTTTGAGGGCTCGGTACACGGGCTGCTGTCGCTGGCATTGTGCATACTGGCCTTTGCCTTCGTGCTGTATAATTTCATAACCCACAAATGGTTTATGACCAACAAGAACCGGTGATTGCCCGGTTCTTGTTGGTTACAGGCCGCAGATGGCGGCGTAAGGGCATGTCTTGCAGATGTTGTCGTCGGCCGTTGGAACAAACGGTATGTCGGGGTTGAACATGTCGTTTACCTTTTCCTTTATTTGTTCGGAAAACCTGTCGCGGTGTTCCATGACATCTGTTATTGGGGCCTTGCCGAAGCACAGCGTCGGGTCGTAATCGTCGCCGGCTGTGTGCTGTATGAAGAGCAATGCCGGGCTGACAGGCAAATTGGCCGGATTGAGTTGCGCAGACTCTCCGGCAATCAGGCTGTAAAGCATGGCCTGCAGGTAGTAGTCGCTGTGGTCTTTGAGCCTCGACGGGTCGAACACTGCCTCTATGTCTGGCAATGGCTTTATCTTTTTGCCGCCGGTCTTGTAGTCTACGACACGAAGACGCTCGCCGGCCCCGTCGCTTATACGGTCGATACGGTCGACCCTGCCGCCAATGGTTGTAGAAATGGTGCTGCCGCCTGCTTGAATCACGAAGTCGCGGCGCACATCTTCCTCAAGGCCGACAATGCTGAAAGGCGCCTGCTTCAAGTCTATCTCGATGAGACGGCGCAGGTACATTATTATGACGGCCCTGTTTATCAGTTGCAGTCCGTTATATTCAGTGGCCCTCACTCGGCCAGCCTTTATCTTGAACAGCTCGCTGTTGAAAGCCGAGTCGACAGCCCGCTCAATTGCCGCCGGTTGGCTGAGCAACGACTTCAGGGCACTTGGTGTTATCACGTCTTGCCGGCCTGACAGCTGCTCGTATATGTATTGGGCCGCCAAGTGGAATATGTTGCCAAACACCCGGTTGTCTATACCTTCGTCATCGTCTTGAAGTTCCTTGATATTGCAAACGTAATTGTAATAGAATTGCAGCTGGCATCTCATGTACCTGTTGATGGCCGATGGGGTGAGCAGCGCCTGTGGGTTGCGCGACAAATCAAACCTGGCCAGCAGGTTGTCCATTATGTGGCCCGACTTCTTTACCTCCCTTGGATTGCACACGGCCGGCGTCTGCCCCGACTGAAGGGCTTTTTTGGCAATGGCATGGTTGCTCTCAACCATTATCTGCAACATGAACCGGCTCATCTCGCCGGCATTGCCGTTGCTCACGGCGTTGTTGTATAATATGGTGATGTCGGTGGCGCGTTGTAGCAAGCGGTGGAAATAATAAGAGTAGACGGCCACCTTGTTGTCGACCGTCGTCAGTTCGTGGGCTTTCCTTATGCTGTATGGTATGAAAGATGTGTCGTTGACGCCCTTGGGCATGTTGCCTTCGTTGCAAGAAAGGATGAGCAAGTGGTCGAAATCAAGGTTTCTTGTCTCCAACACCCCCATCACCTGTACCCCCACAGCCGGCTCCCCGTGGAAGGGGATGCTTGTCGACTGTATTATCTGGTTGAGCAGCCGTTGCAGCGTTATGACGTCTATTGTCAAGTCGCCCGAGGCAATCAGTCCGTCGAGACGGTTGACCAGCGTGTACATTTTAAACAACGACTCCTTGAAGAGCGGATCTTTTTCGTCGGCAGAATTGTCGGCTATGCGCTTTAAGAGCTTGATGACCCATGAGGTGATTTGCCCCGCCCGCGTCGCATCTGCTGCGCCGTTGGCTGTGTCTTCAAACAGCAGTGAAAGCCCGTCGTCAATGCACAAGGTGGCTCTGTCGGGGTAGTAGACTTTGGCGTCGGTGTTTATTGCCTTGTGCAACTCTTTGCTTCCGCCAGAGATGTAGCAAGCATAAGGGTGATTAAGCACAGCGTTCACATAGTGCAGCCGGTATCTGTCGTGGTTGGCATCGTATCCTGAGGTCTGCAAGGCTATCAGGGCATAGAGCAAGGAGCTTAGCGGTGACTGCGAAAGCGGGTAGCCTGTTGTTATGTTAACGCTCCCGATGTCGTCAGGCAGGCTGTGTATCACTGCATTCAGCAGGCTTTCGTTGCACAAGACTACAGCCGTGGAACGGCCTGCCGCCATGCGTCCATTGTCGTGAAGCCATTTGCTAACATAACGCGCCTGTATGTTTTCTGTCGGTGCAGAGATGTATGTAATCTGCTTGTTGGCGGCAAAGTTGTCGTATATGTCGGTTGCGTGGCTGTCCAGTTCGTTGGGGAAATCGCTCAGGTACGACGAGATGTAATGGCCGGCCTCATGCTGCACAGGGCCGTCGGCAGCCATGTAGTACTTGTCCAAGTCCCAATAGAAGCGGGCCTTGCCTTCGCTCTTGAGATGCTTGAAAAGCTGCCTTTCAACTTTTTGCAGCAGGTTGAAGCCTACGAAGATGTAGCTGCCATGACTGAACTCCACGGCCGTGTCGGTTACAACCCTACGGTATAGGGCACCTTCGTATGCCATCCCCTGGGCAGTGAGGCGCTCGTTATAGTCTGAATAGATGTCGCCGAACTTGCTCCACAGCCTCAAGAAGCGTCTTTTCAGTTCCGAGTCGTGGTCTTCTGTGAAATTGCTGAAGAACGTCTTTATTGCCTCTATCTGCTCAGGGCTGAGGTAAGCAACGCCATCCAGCTCGTGTATGTCTTTTAGGTTGGCAAACACTTTGCCGGCATCGGCCATGTTCTTGTCAATGTCGTCGAAGTCGGAAAGCAGCAGCTGGCCCCATCCGTAGAAATGGTCGAGGGGCTCGTCGATTCCGGTGCAGGCAACGAAACTCTTGTGAAGATCGCAAACCAACTTGATGTTGTCGCCGACTATAAGGTCGGAGTGCTCCCTGAACAAGTCGCTGATGGTTGTGTACACAGGGCTCCACACGGGCTTTCCCGCTGCACGCACCAAATATTCGTTGAGAAAGAGAGACGCACGCTTGTTGGGGAACACAATCACAGTGTCAGCAAGGTTGGTGCCGTGTTTCGACACTATATCCCGTGCGACGTATTCTAAAAATGTTTTCATACTTCTTCTATCCTGTTGTTGTAAACATACCAAAGGTAACCTTTAACGTCTGCATATCCCATAGACGAGATAAGCTCCATGTATTCGCCCACTTGGCGATGGTGCTCTTCGCGCGGCGTGCCAAACTTGAAATCGACCACGATGACCCGTTTGCCGTCTGTCATCACCCTGTCGGGCCTGCGCTCCATCAGTTGCCCGTTGCCATCCATAGACAGGATGGAGCATTCATTGAACAGAGTCCATTTGCCTGAGAACCAGTCTTTCACCCTGCTGTCGGTCAGTCGCTTGTGCAACATATCTATTATAGTCTGGCTCTTGTTGCTGTCGGTGGGCAATATTCCGTCGGCCCGGAGTTGAGCAAGCACCTGTCCTATGTCTGCAGTGGTGGCTATCGAGGAAAACACCTTGTGCAGAATGCTGCCCATCTTGATATAGTTGTCTTTCTCGTTTTCTGCATTTGTGGTTTCGGTAAACTCCTTGCTCCTGTTGCTCTGCCTGAATTCGGTGGTGTTCCTGTACGTTTCTATGACAATGCCCTCGGTTTCGGGCTCTTCCAAGAACATGTTGTCTGTGTGCCCCGACTTTTTCTTTACGCCAAGGCTTAGTGTTCCATATTCAAACGTCATCGGCTCATCTGGGGAATCTGGCTGACACAGGCGTGCGTCGCCAAGGACATCGGCAACTTGAGGCAGGCACTCTTGTATCAATTCCGAACGTGAATTGGTGGCGTTGTATTTGCCAATCACGAACAGGTTGCGGCTGGCACGCGTGAATGCCACATACAGCAGATTCAGATTGTCGACGCAGTTTTGCAAGCGCTCCCTGACATATTCTTTTTCGTATACGGTGCCCATCAGTCCGGTGCCATAATCGACCGGAATCAATGGAATCATGTTGAAAGGCGCCGTCTCGGGCCTGCACCATATTATGTTACCCGAAGTTTTTTCCATCTGCCAGTCACAGAAAGGCAGTATTACGTTGTTGAACTCAAGCCCCTTGCTCTTGTGAATGGATATGAGCCGTATGCCGTTGAGCTTGTTGCTTTGTATGGTTGTGCTGCCAATGCTTTCGTCCCATTTGCTCACAAAAGTGTCGATGTCGGCCGCCATGTCTGATGTGAAGTTGCAAAGCTGGTCGAAAAAGGCACATACATAAGCGCTCTGGTCGTCAAGGCGCTTCAGCTGGAATATGTAGTATATCCGTTCGGCCAAGTCGTATAGCGGGGTGCGGCGAAGCGACTCCATTGAGTCTACATAGGCTTTGGGAAGGAGCGACTCAGGGCCACCATATCCTGTAATCTCGTCGTCTGTGATATTGTTTCCGCAAACAGCATTCTGGTATGCCTTGGCCAGGAACACCTTTGCTATTGAATCGTCAGGATGGTTAAGCAGGTGCAACGCATTGACAATCACCCTGACAGCTATTGAGGCGTCGAGGCGGAAGGCCTCGTCGGACACTATGCTTACCGAAGGCTCGTGTTCGGCAAAGTATCCGGCGATGAGCGGTATGTACTTGTTGTTGCGCACTAAGATGGCTATCTCGTTCTGTGGTATGCCCAAGGCCGTCAGTTGTCTCACTCTTTCGGCTATCCCCTCCAGGGTCTGTTGCTGGTATTCGGCAGTCGGCAGCAACTCTATGCTCACATAGCCCTCGGCGCGCCTGTGTTCGGGTATGCCCTGGCATACGTCGCTGTAAGCACTACGCAACTGTTCGGCTGCAGCGGTGTCTCCCTCGGCCTGCGCGGCATATTCCTTCTCGGCGGCGGCTGAGAAAAATGCGTTGTTGAACTCAATGATATTGCGCTCCGACCTGTAGTTGGTTCCAAGATTCCTGATGTCGAGCTGGCGGTCAGGGTGGGGGAACTCGTGTTCGATATCGTTGAGAAGCCGCCAGTCGCTGTCGCGCCATCTGTAGATGCTTTGCTTGACATCGCCCACAATAATATTGTTGGCTGCCTCGCGGCTCATGCAGTCGGCAAGCAGAACCTTGAAGTTTCGCCACTGTATGGTGCTCGTGTCCTGAAACTCGTCTATCATGATGAACTTCAGCAGGGCACCTATTTTTTCATAGATAAATGGCGAGTCGCTGTCGTTGATGAGCGACATCAGCAAATACTGTGTGTCACTTAGCAGGAACCTGTTGGATGTCTCATTCAGTTCGCGAACCTTCTGTTCTATGCTTCCAAGGAGGCGCAGCTGGCTCAGGTGGCGCAGCGTCAGCTCTGCCGACTTATACCTGCACCATTGCACAGGCCTGTCGTCGACTGCATTTTTCAGCAGGCCGATGAGCTTCTCTTCTGCCAGTGCACTGATTAACTTGCGATTGGGATGGGTCTTGCTGACCCATTTGTCGGGCTGCTCCATGCATTCGGTTATGCGCTTGCCCACAATCTTTTCGTCAAGCGTGCCTTTCTGAATCTTCAGGAAAAAACCGCATACGCCTCGGTCTTTGGACGCGAAGTCGTCGACAACAAGGCCGTTGTCAGAGATGATGTCGAAAAAAGTGTCGGCATAGCCTTTCATGCGTGCTGCAGCCGATGCCTTTTCTGAATACAACACCGACTTGTACTCATCGAACAAGGCGCCGTTGCCGATGGTACCAGCCAGCTGGCCTCTTGCTTCCTTATAGAATTCTCTGAAAATGGTAGTGCCAAAGGCCTTGATCGAACCTATTACATTCCAGCTCTTGTCTTCCGAAATGTTGTCGGTGATAAACCGCATTATCCATTGCAACAGTTCGTCGTGAGGCCCCAGACCCTCGATAAGGGCGTCGACGGCCTGCTCTTCTATCTGCTTGTCGTTGAGCTCTATGCGCAGATTGGCAGTGAGGTCGAGCTCGCTTGAAAGGTTTCTGAGTATACTCTGGAAGAAAGAGTCAATGGTCTCAATCCTAAATCCATTGTAGTTGTGGAGCAACAACCTCAGCGCCAGTCCCGCCTGCCGGCTGACAAAGGCAGGCGAGGCGTCGAGACCAGCGCAAATGGCTTCGGTATAAGAGCGTGAGTCGTCGAGTTGCTTCCATATCCCGTACAGCTGGCTGAGTATTCTGGTTTTCATTTCTTCGGTAGCCTTGTTCGTGAATGTCACGGCGAGTATGGAGCGAAAGTCGTATGGGTTGTGAATAAGCAATTTGATATATTCTATTGCCAAGGTGAATGTCTTTCCACTTCCGGCACTGGCTTTATATACAATTAGGGGTTTGTTCATAATTATAAATATGTGTGAGGGTAGGGTGTTGCACGTGGATGTTCCATGTCATCTCAATGCTGTTTAATATTGCTGTTGAAACTACTGGGGACGCCATGCAAGTGTTCAGGCAATACTGCAATATTATTGCAACAAGATATTGAAGTACAGTAATTTATCAAAAGTCTTGCGCGTAACGAAAAACTTTTGCATGGCCAATAAACCATATTGCAGGGCGCAGACCGCCGGCTTATTGCGTTTAGGGCTCTTTTTACTACCATCTTCTGAATAATTCAAATGAGAATTTGCTGCCGAACTCATTGAAACTGCCATTGAGGAAACTCGCAAACAGACCTATAGAGAAATATCTGTTTGTGAGTCCGTAGCCTATTTCCGTGTATGGGCGAGTGTGTTCTATCTGTAGGAAATTTGCATATATTCGTTCTGTCTCAATGTATTTACCGATGAGGGGTATCCAAGTGACAAGCAGCAATGGCGACTCGTAGGATACATTAGTGCGGAAGTAATACTTTGATGCATTATACCATTGGCTGTTGAGGAGCTGGAAATCGCCTGTCCAGTCATCGTCCCAGCCACCGGGGATGTAATTGTCGTGGAAGTTGGCGAAGTCAACAAAGTAGTCGGTCGACTTGTTGGTGTAGAATCCGCCGCCGGCTCTTAGGTTGTATTTACGCAGGCTGTGCAACACCTTCTTGAACGAGGCGTCAAACTCCCAACGCTCGTATTTAATGTTTGATTGCAATATGTTGGTAAGCCCTCGCTCATAGTTAGCCGTGAATGTAGGCCCTTCCGGGTGGGGACGGAAAGTCAGCGTGACCATTGGCGCAAAGCTTCTGTATTCTGATGGCTTGCCCAATTGCTCCATCTCATGCCTGTTAACGGCAGAACGCAGGTGGTAGACGAAGCCCAAAGCCATCTCAAGATGCTTGGTAATCTGCATGTTACCCGACAGGCTCACCATCTCATCGTCGAAATAGTCGAGGTTGAGCGACGAGAAGTCGATTGTGTCGCGGTTTTCTTCCTGAATTATTTCCAGTACGCTCGAGTTGGTTATCCTGTTGCCGTTGGCCCATGTCAATTCCACCCATCCGTTGCGTTTCGCATCGAAGGTATAGCGGAGTGGGGCGTTGAAGTAAAACTTCTTAATCTTGAAATTGTATCCCAGCCTTGGCGTGAAGGTTATGTATCTGTCCGGCGCAAATATGTATCTGGCACCAATGTCCATCTTGTATGCAAGTCCGTGGCTGTGGCTATAGCTCAAGTATAGGGGGTTGAACAGCGGCGATAATGTCACCGATGCGTTATCGTTACTTGCATCTTGGCCGCTCAGGATATAGTCGTCGACGATGTCCCATGTTTTTTTCAGCATCTTGTTCTTGCGCTTCACAACCGTTGCCTGGGCGGAGTCTTTAGCAATGTTTTCTTGGATGTGCTCTCGATAGATGGATTCCTCTATACGTTCCAACGGGTCGGGCCTAACGCTGTCTATTATGCTTTCTGCTTTTTTGTCGTCGATGGAGTCAATGTCTGGCACTTTGCATTCAAAATTTGCATAAAACCTTACCCTGAGCTCGTTGCCCATGAATTTGAATACGGCCTTTGAGTCGCAACGTGTAGGCAGTAGGGCATAGGGGGTGTCGTCATCACCCATGTATGCATTTACCTCAAAGGTAACCATGTCGTACTCTCCGCTAAAGCGTGTGTGGATTATCTTGCCTGTATATCTGTCAATTATTGCAAAGCCTTTGACCAACTGTGTGTTGTTTAACTTCGGGGTAAAGTTGACGCAAGCCCTGCCTTCATCGCTAATGCTTATCCTGTATCTATAGAAAATCCTGTTGTTGTAATTGAACGGCGACAGCATGTATTTGTCGAACAGTGATATGCCATAGAGGTTGGGAATGATGAAGCGCATCATTACGTCCATTGCCTTCCTGTTGTGAGGAATGGTGCTTTTCAGCGTTTTTTGGTCGATGCGGTAATCGTCAATGGCCTTGAATGATATCCTACCGATGTTCTCACCGATGTAATTCCTGTTACCTCTTGCTATCGAATACATCGTGGGCACAAATATTAGGGTGGGGTTGCGTCTCACTGTCCTGAAGCTGTACTTGAGGTAAAAGTCATCGGTGAAACCGCTGATGCTCGGCGCAAGGTTCCTTTTATATGAAAACAGCCTGTCCATCACCAACGAGTCTGCTGTGACTTTGGCAAAAATAAAACTGGGCATATATAGAAATATGCCCAGTAATATTATTCTTACAAACGGCTTATATTTCACGACTTCAAAAATAATAATAATTATTGAGGCCGCAAAATAATATAACTCTTTTTAGCCTAAATATTTCATCAATATTTTGGCATTGCCGCTATCACGCAATTTGGCTATGCTCTTTTCACGTATCTGGCGAACACGCTCACGTGTCAGACCCAGCTGGTCGCCAATCTCCTCGAGGCCCTTCTCATGGCAACCGATGCCAAAACACTCACGAATGATGGTTATCTCGCGATCTTTCAGAACCTTGTTGAGTACGGAATTGAGCTCTTGTGCCATTGACTCATGGTCTACATGCCTGTCTGTACGGCTGTCTTCGCCACTGGCCATTACGTCGAGCATGCAATTGTCTTCGCCGTCCTGGAATGGGGCGTCTATCGATACGTGGTGGCCGTCGGCCATCAGGCTTTGGCCAATCTTGTCCTCGTCGAGGTTTGTCGCGGCACTCAATTCTGATACAGAAGGATGGCGCTGGTTCTCTTGCTCGAACTTATTGATTTCGTGATTGATTTTGTTGAGAGACCCTACTTGGTTGAGCGGCAGGCGCACAATGCGGCTTTGCTCTGCAATAGCTTGCAGGATGCTCTGCCTTATCCACCACACTGCGTATGAAATGAATTTAAAGCCTCGTGTCTCGTCAAACTTCTGTGCGGCCTTAATTAACCCAATATTTCCCTCATCTATCAAGTCAGTGAGCGTAAGCCCCTGATGCTGATATTGTTTGGCAACAGATACAACAAATCGAAGATTGGCCGTCACCAGCTTGTCCTTGGCTCTTTCGCCTTCAATACCACCTTTGCGGATTTTTTGAGCCAACTCAATTTCCTCATCGATGGAAATCAGCGGGGCGCGGCCAATTTCTACCAGGTACTTATCCAAAGCTTCGCTTGAACGATTAGTAATGCTCTTTTGAATTTTTAATTGCCTCATATCTATTAATTAATGCCTAAATAGTCTGTAACAGTCTGATAATCAATTGTATATCATATATACTGCTCTTAAGCGGTGCAAAATTACAAAAAAAACAGATACATTGCTCTCTTTTTTGCAAATATTTAACGTTAAAAAAGACAAACGGCGTTTTTTCTCATGCAAAATTTCCGCGATTCGGTAATAATTATTATTTTTGCTGGAAAAACGAAGAAACATGAAAAAGATAGCTTTATTTATAATATGTGCATCCATGGTAGCTATTGGCATGGGGCAGACTATGCCGGGCAGGATTACTCGGACAACCGTATTTGAAACATTCAGGCCAGCAATAATTACATTGAACGATGGCAAGCTCCTCAAGCAAAATGAAGCGAATATCTTCCTTAAGAATAGTTCCTTGGTATATAAGCATGGGCGCTTGAATATGGAGGCTGACATGGATCAGGTGGAGTCTGTAAATTTTGGAGACTGCGAATATGTGCGTGTCGATTCTGTTTTAGCCCGTGTGGTTGATACTCTCAACAATGATAAACTTCTTTGCGTATCGATGATAGATGTGGATGCATACCGCACACAATTGCTCAATAACAGGCAGATAACGAATCTTGAGCTTCGAGAATTTGTAAATGTGAACGGTTCGGACGCGTCGCCTGAGGTACAAAGCAATTATCCCTTGCGCAATACATTTTATTATGATATCGATGGCAAGATAATCAAGGTTCATGAGCGAAATCTCAAAAAGTATATTAACGACAAAAATAGGCGATTGTACAAAACCTTGTTGCAGTCACCAGACTTCAGTTGGGAAGATCCCACATCGCTCATTAAATTACTTAAAATAATCACAGCAACTACTTGATTTGCAGATGTTTATCATAATGCCGATTATCTGAAATTTAACACGGTTGTCGGAGAGGCAATATTGAGTGGTCGTTTTCAGTATTGTCCATTGAGAAACTATTTTTGGTGCAAATTGCTATATATACTTTGCAAATTGCAAAATATTTGCTAACTTTGCAGTAAAGTAGCGAGATGTGTTTAAAATTAAAGTGATATGGAAGCTTTCTTTAGAACCCATGCCTATTTGGTCGAGCATACCAATGCACCAGTACGTCGCATGCTGATGGATGAGATAGACTGGAATGACCGCATGATTGGCATTAAGGGAACTAGAGGTATTGGTAAGACGACTTTTCTTTTGCAGTATGCCAAAGAAAACTTTGATGTGAATGATAGGCGTTGTTTATATATAAATATGAATAACTTCTATTTTCAGGGTCGTGGCATATTTGATTTTGCAGGAGACTTCTATAAAAATGGAGGCCGTGTCTTGTTGATAGACCAGGTCTTCAAGGAGCCGAATTGGAGTAAACAGCTTCGTGATTGTTATGATAAATACGACAAGTTGAAAATTGTTTTTACCGGTTCAAGCGTCATGAGGCTCAAGGAAGAGAACCCGGAACTCAATGGCATTGTAAAAAGCTACAATTTGCGGGGATTTTCTTTCAGGGAGTTTTTGAACCTCCAGACAGGCAATAACTTCCGGCCTTATACTATGAAGGAAATTATAAACGACCACGAACATCTAATCAAGCACATCTTGCCTAAGGTGTCACCCAACAAATATTTCAAGGAATATATACACCATGGCTTCTACCCTTTCTTCCAAGAGCATCGCAATTATTCCGAGAATCTGCTGAAGACCATGAATATGGTGACTGAAGTTGACATCTTGTTCATAAAACAAATCGAGCTGAAATATTTAACAAAGATAAAGAAATTATTCTATCTACTGGCGGTTAACGGTTCTAAGGCCCCCAATATCAGCCAGTTGGCCCATGATATTAAGACAAGCAGGGCAACAGTAATGAATTACATCAAGTATCTGGCTGATGCAAGGTTGATAAATATGATTTATCCTATTGACCATAGTTTTCCCAAAAAGCCGACCAAGGTGATGATGCATAATTCGAATCTCATTTACGCAATATACCCGATAAAGGTTGAGACACAGGATGTTATGGAGACATTTTTGGTTAATTCCCTTTGGAAAGACCATTTGGTTAATCAGAGTGGCCGCGACAATTTCTATACGATAGACGGCGACATGAAATTCAGGGTGTGTGACGCCAACGATTTCAGCCGGATAAAACCGTCATCCGATACGATATATGCGAGATATAATACCGAAGTGGGTAAAGGCAACGAAATACCCCTTTGGTTGTTTGGTTTCTTATATTAGACATAAAGGAACTTTTGTTTATTCATTAATATTTTATCTATTCAAAAAATGGCTAAAGAAAAAAAATTTATCACTTGTGATGGTAATGAGGCCGCTGCTCACGTGAGCTACATGTTCTCGGAAGTGGCAGCCATCTACCCTATCACTCCGTCATCTCCGATGGCAGAGCATGTTGATGAGTGGGCCGCCCGTGGTCGCAAGAACCTGTGGGGCCAGGAAGTCACCGTGCAGGAGATGCAGTCTGAGGCAGGAGCAGCAGGAGCCGTACACGGTTCACTGCAGGCCGGAGCCCTTACGACAACATTCACTGCATCGCAGGGACTTCTGCTCATGATTCCAAACATGTATAAGATTGCTGGTGAGCTGATTCCTTGTGTTTTTGATGTTTCAGCACGTACACTGGCATCTCACTCACTCTGCATCTTTGGCGACCATCAGGACGTCATGGCTTGCCGCCAGACAGGCTTTGCCATGCTTTGCGAGGGTTCTGTACAGGAGGTTATGGACCTTACAGCTGTTGCCCACTTGGCATCACTTAAGACATGCGTTCCGTTCGTAAACTTCTTTGACGGATTCCGCACATCGCACGAGTACCACAAGATTGAACTCATGGAGGAAGACGACATCCGTCCGCTTGTAGACGAAGCAGACATCAAGCGTTTCCGCGACCGTGCATTGTCTCCAGAGCGCCCTGTTACCCGTGGTACAGCAGAGAACCCCGAAACATTCTTCACTCACCGTGAGGCCTGCAATGAGTATTACGACAAAGTGCCTGAGGTCGTTGAGATGTACCTTGGCAAAATCAGCGAAATCACTGGTCGTGAGTACCACCTCTTCTCATACTATGGAGCAGAAGATGCAGACCGCATAATCATTCTTATGGGTAGTGCAACCGAGGCTGCACGTGAGGCCATTGACTATCTGAATGCAAACGGCCAGAAGGTCGGCATGGTATCAGTTCACTTGTACCGTCCGTTCTCTGTCAAGCACCTGCTTGCTGCAGTTCCCAAGACCGTTAAGCGCATAGCAGTGCTCGACCGCACAAAGGAGCCCGGCGCAGAGGGTGAGCCGCTGTACCTTGATGTAAAGAGCGCATTCTACGATGTTGAGAACAAGCCTCTCATTGTAGGTGGTCGTTATGGCCTTGGCTCAAGCGACACCACACCTGCCAAGATCATTTCTGTATTCAACAATCTGGCATTGCCAGAGCCCAAAAACCATTTCACTGTTGGTATCGTTGACGATGTTACATTCACATCGCTGCCACAGGTTGAAGAGATGGCATTGGGCGGAGAAGGCATGTTCGAGGCCAAGTTCTACGGACTGGGTGCTGACGGTACTGTTGGTGCAAACAAGAACTCCGTCAAGATTATCGGCGACAACACCAACAAGCACTGCCAGGCATACTTCTCTTACGACTCAAAGAAGTCTGGTGGTTTCACCTGCTCACACTTGCGCTTTGGTGACTCCCCCATTCGTTCTACTTATCTGGTGAACACACCTAACTTCGTAGCATGCCACGTTCAGGCATATCTCCACATGTATGACGTTACCCGTGGTCTGCAGAAGAATGGCACATTCCTGTTGAATACAATCTTCGACGGTGAAGAGCTTGTGAACTTCATACCTAACAAGGTAAAGCGCTATTTCGCCCAGAACAACATCACGGTATATTACATCAATGCAACAAAGATTGCACAAGAGATTGGCCTTGGCAACCGTACCAACACAATCCTTCAGAGCGCATTCTTCCGCATCACCGGCGTTATACCTGTTGACCTGGCTGTAGAGCAGATGAAGAAGTTCATCGTTAAGTCATACGGCAAGAAAGGTCAGGACGTTGTAGACAAGAACTATGCCGCTGTCGACCGTGGTGGTGAATACAAGCAACTCGCCATCGACCCGTCATGGGCAAATCTGGCTGACGATGCTGTCAAGGAAGACAATGCTCCCGCATTCGTTAAAGAGCTCGTTCGTCCTATCAACGCCCAGGCCGGTGACCTCCTCAAGGTTTCTGATTTCGTTAACCACGGCACAGCCGACGGTTCTTGGCAGGTAGGCACGGCTGCATACGAGAAGCGCGGTGTTGAAGCATTCGTTCCTGTATGGAATTCAGAGAACTGTATCCAGTGCAACAAGTGTGCTTATGTTTGTCCTCATGCATCAATCCGTCCGTTCGTGCTTACTGACGACGAGTTGAAAGGATACGCCTCTCCCACCCTTGAAATGAAGGCTCCTGCAGCAATGAAGGGCATGCACTTCGTGATAGGTGTTTCTGTAATGGACTGCCTCGGCTGCGGCAACTGCGCCGACGTATGTCCCGGCAACCCGAAGAAGGGTAAGGCTCTTACTATGGTTCCGTTTGCAGGAGACGAGAAGAGGGCTTCCGAGTGGGATTACCTTGTAAAGGATGTTACAAGCAAGCAAAACCTTGTCGACATCAAGAGCAATGTAAAGAACTCTCAGTTCGCAAAGCCTCTGTTTGAGTTCTCTGGTGCTTGCGCCGGTTGCGGTGAGACACCTTATGTGAAGCTCATCTCGCAGTTGTTCGGCGACCGTGAGATGATTGCCAACGCAACAGGTTGCTCATCTATCTATTCTGCATCTATTCCTTCAACACCTTACTGCACAAACGAAGAGGGTCACGGCCCTGCCTTCAACAACTCGTTGTTCGAAGACTTCTGCGAGTTCGGTATGGGTATGGCTCTTGGAAACAAGAAGATGAGGGAGCGCATTGAGTTGCTGTTCAACGAAGCCATAGCCAAGGAAGGCACACCGGCCGAGTTCAAGGCAGCTGCCGAGGAGTGGATAGCCGGCAAGAATGACGCCGATGCATCTAAGGCTGCCGCTGCAAAGCTGAAGCCGCTTATTGCTGCCGGTGCCGAAGCCGGATGCGAGCTGTGCAAGGAGCTTAAGACTCTCGACCACTATCTGGTTAAGCGCAGCCAGTGGATTATCGGTGGTGACGGTGCTTCTTACGATATCGGCTACGGCGGACTTGACCACGTTATTGCAAGTGGTGAGGATGTTAACATCCTGGTGCTCGACACCGAGGTTTACTCTAACACCGGTGGCCAGGCATCCAAGGCTACTCCGCTCGGTGCCATCGCCCAGTTTGCTGCCCAGGGCAAACGCATCCGCAAGAAGGATCTCGGCATGATAGCAACAACTTATGGTTACGTTTATGTTGCTCAGATTGCCATGGGAGCCGACCAGGCTCAGTGCCTCAAGGCCATACGTGAGGCCGAGGCTTATCCCGGACCGTCACTCATCATCGCCTACGCTCCTTGTATCAACCACGGTTTGAAGGCCAAGGGCGGCATGGGCAAGAGCCAGGCCGAAGAGGCAAAGGCTGTTGAGTGTGGCTACTGGCATCTGTGGCGTTACAATCCTACGCTTGCCGACGAGGGTAAGAATCCGTTCTCACTCGACTCAAAGGCACCGGATTGGAGCAAGTTCCACGACTTCCTCATGGGCGAGGTTCGCTACCTCTCTGTAAAGAAGGCATATCCTAACGAGGCAGAAGAGCTCTTCGCCGAGGCAGAGCGCATGGCACAGCTCCGTTACAAGAGCTATGTGCGCCAGACTTTGATGGACTGGAGCAATGAAAACCAGCCTGAAGCATAACAAGGCATTGCCTGCATTATAACTTGAAGCCTCCTGCCCGAAAGGGCGGGAGGCTTTTGTTTGTTGTCCATTCGGTCGCGAGTCAGATTGCGGAGCGGGCAATCAAAGCAGCCAGACGAGCATGGACAAAACATACCTCATCAAAACGATGGTCAGCTTGACGAGTATGTATATTAACGTGAGTTCGATGAATTATAACTATTTGTAAATTTGGTGATTAGCGAAAATT
>OCHK01000259.1_pt1 | contig 67544 bp, 52 predicted proteins | sample 1538551 | NCBI WGS metagenome assembly OCHK01 (sample SAMN04571707, study PRJEB22368) | human gut metagenome | biome: human gut; material: stool | host: Homo sapiens | place: Luxembourg | collected 2012-08-31
ATCAAAAATGTAGGGGGCGACCGGTCTGCTCGCCCGGTCCAATCATGGTCCAATCTTAATTGTTTCCCCACATCCCCACATAACGATGAACAATTAACCGTACGAAAGGCGTTTGAACAGTTGTTGAACGGTCATTGAAAATTTATTGGATGGTGTATTGGACGTTGCATTGGACCGGGCGAGCAGACCGCTCGCCCCTACATTCAGGTTGTATACAGCTGCCTTCCTAAAAAGATTCCCGAAAAACTTTGTCGTTCACATACAATCGTCTAAATTTGACCGAATGAAAACATTTCACATCTTCTGCAGACGAACTGAACGCCTCTCATAGGGGCATCGTTCGTTGAGTATCACTTCTGACACTTTTAATCATGATACGAACCTTATTAAACCTATTCTTAACGACAGTATTATTGACGGAAGGATGCAGCAAACCAGTATCCCCGCCCATTGCTCGTCCCACCAAGGATGACATGACACAAAGCTCTCATCCAGACAACATACGGAAGAAGCTTGACTCTGTACGGGTAAAGTATTATACTTGTTTCATAATGGGACTCACACCCCTTACGCGTGAAGAACTGATTAACAAACCTGTAGATTCATTCCTTCCCATCCTTCCTGTCCATCCGAAAGGAAACGAAACGGTGGATATGAGGCTTCCGGAAAATAGAATGCCGGAGGTTATTGATACGCTTATCACCACTCCACATGTCCTGGATGAGCTTTCAGCTGCCATGCAGACTGTGAAGACAAACTCCCCGGGACCGTACCCGTATGAGGACGTGAGGATGACAGCGCGGTTCTACTACCGGAATCATACCGTGGACATCATAGACTATCATGGGACTTATCTGGAAGACTTCACACTGAACGGGCAGGAGGGCAAAGAGAATGACCAGCTGACCTATTTGTTGCGGCAGCATTCCGGTTTCTATTGGTTTCATAATCTTTTCCACCTGACTTACATGCACGAGTTGTATAACATCAGCTTTCCTCAAGACACTGTTGTCAATGCCGATGGCGTCCGGCTATATTACGGAAAACCTTATCAGGCAAAATATTATGAGGATACGTTCAATTATGATTTTATACCGCTTCCCTATCTGAAAATAGAATATCCGGGTCAATGAAGCGTCTGTGAAATATAGTTATAATAGTAGAAAGGGGAAGATAAGCCACCTCCTGATGGAGATACGCTTATCTCCCTCCCCTTATTTAAGCCAAACGGTGAAAACAAGATAACCATGAAAAAAAGAACGATATATCCCATTGATTATCCCCTGGTATAAATGAACGATATGGAAACAAAGAATGGACTAAACTACAAACTGGAGTCTTTGGACGGACTTCGACTCACGATTTACGAACAACCAAACTCCAAACTTATCTATATCCCTTTGGTTATAGGAGTAGTCATATTAATGATTCCAATAATCATTTTTCCATTTATCGTGGCTGAAGATAGGGGAGTTCCCTTAGGTTTTGTCATAACATGTGTCATTGCCCTACTGACTGGTGGGTATCTGCTAAGAATGTATCTGTGGAACGCCTACGGCAGTGAAGTATTCATAATCAAACAGAATACATTTTCCACCTATTATGACTATAAATTCTTCAAGGACAATGTACGCACTTTCAGCTTCCAATCAGTAGCGACCCATGGCATAGAGGATAAGAAAAATACTTCTGGTAGTGAAATGATAGCTTTTTGCATTGATGAACAGACTTTTTTCTCAAGAAATGCTATTCCCATAGACGTTATTGCACAAATAGCAAAAATCTTGAAGCAGTCATCATGTTACTGACAAAGCTTCTGTATAGAAAGGTTGTACTGCACATCATGTCGCAGTGCAACCTTTCTTATTTGAGTTGCCTTCCCAAAAAAGATTCCCAGAAAGCTTTGTCGTTCACAGACAATCGTCTAAATTTGACCGAATGAAAACATTTCACATCTTCTGCAGCCTGTGCTTTCTGTTGCTTGGTACGTCCGCATGCCACCGGATGCCATCATCCGACAGTCCCTTCCTGACGAGGGCACAGGGGTATGCCATGTCCGATTCCACCTACAGCTTTGCACCTTGGCTGGCACAACTCATCGACTCTTTCGTTGCACAACATCCGAACCTGAACTATGACATCTTTATCAACAAGATTGACGAAGATACCTTGCAACTGGCACTGCAAGGGACGGTCACAATGCGGATGGAAGGAGAACGCGCATGCTATGAACTGCATCCGCTGACTGTATACAAAAGCGGAAATGTTTCCGTCAACGTCTACAGCGGAGCGGAAATGTTCCTCGTCCCCCGTGCAGACTCTCTACTGCCTGAAAAAGGCGACTATTATCCAACGGCACGCAGGGAAGCCTTCTGTCTCATCTATGTCTATGACGACAGTCTACACTTCTTCCGGGACTGGAGAGAGGCAGATATCTATCCCTTTACTGAACATCGTATGAACGTATGGCAACCTGATGATGATGAAACGACTGACTGACCTTCTGAAAACATGCCTGCTCCTGCTGCTGGCGATAACCGTCTCGTGCAGACCTGTCCCCGAAAAGGAGCCTCAACCGATATACACGTTCCAGCAGTCCTTCCACCCGTCGATAGAGGCGGTTGTAGACTCATTCACGGCACGCTATCCTGCCACTTATACGGAACTGCACATCAACAAGGTCTGTGGCGCACGGGTATTCTTTGCTCTGCTCTACAGCGGTGAATCTCCCTTGTCAACCGTTCCTGCATGCATAAAGGCATCCACCTTCGACGGAACGGTCGTCAGTGTGTATTCGGGATTGGAGGACGTCTGTGTCCGGCATGACAGCCTGCCTCCCGTCCACGTCGATGAACAGCTCATACGGAAAGGACACTTCTGGCTGATCAAGCATGATTGGAGGAATGTGCTGCAAGTCCGTGAGGCGGATGCCCGTCTGCGTTCTCCCTTCGTACCTACACCAGGATTCATTTCTGCAGACGAACTGAACACCTACATCATGATGGACAGCATCAAACGTTATGACGACCTGCATCATAGGGGCATCATTTATTGAGTATCAGCTTTCCATCGTAAAGACCGTTCCTTTTGACGACAGCAAACCGGGGCTCACCCCTTCCGTCGGGCACGCAGATACTCCACAATGCCGGGGATGAGGGAAATGATGATGATGGCGACGATGACCAGCTTCAGGTTCTCCTGGATGAACGGCTGGTTGCCGAAGAGATAGCCCGCATAGAGGAACGAGGCGACCCAGAGAAGGCCTCCCGTGAGGTTGTAGAGCATGAAGTAGGTGTAGTGCATCCGTCCCATGCCTGCCACGAAAGGAGCGAAGGTACGGACAATGGGGACGAAGCGGGCGAGGATGATGGTCTTTCCACCATACTTCTTATAGAACTCATGTGTCTTGTCGAGATAGCTCTGCTTGAAGATTTTAGAGTCCGGGTTGCTGAAGAGCTTCTTGCCGAAGAAGTGCCCGATGGCGTAGTTGCACGAGTCGCCCAGCACGGCGGCGGCAAAGAGCACGAGTGCCAGCAGGTGCACGCTCAGCGGCATGTCAGGCTGGGCGGCAATGGCTCCGCCGACGAAGAGGAGGGAGTCTCCCGGGAGGAAAGGGGTGACCACGAGTCCGGTCTCGCAGAAGATGATGAGGAACAGGATGGCGTAGGTCCACTCATGGTAGTCGCGCACCATCTCGACCATGTGCTGGTCGATGTGGAGGAGGAAGTCGATGATAAATTCCATAGGGTTGTGTGATGTGTTTGTGTGTACGGGCTCCGGGGAGCTTCCGGGGACAAAGATACGCATTTCAGCGGAATATCTGCAAGGGGGAGAGGGAGGAGAAGCCGCCGCCCCTGCCCGCACGCACAAAAAAATAGACCCATCTTCACAGACAGGTCTATTCTATTATAAACTTTTGTTTTAACAAAGCACAAGATTCCTCTTGTGTTTATCGTGGTCGGGCCGAAGCCCGTTGACGGTCAAGAAGGTCATTCAGCCAGCGGGTCGAATGTTCCGTCGTCACCACCATGGTTGTGGTCGCCCCAACCGATGGTCTGTTCCACAGCGGGGTTCTGGCTCATGGCACTCTGTGCCAAGCCCAGGAAGTAGTAGTTCGGTTGGTATTGGAAGTAAAGCTCGCTGTGGTTCGAGTCGTATGAGTCGCCCTTCTTCTTCTTATACGTCAGGTATTTCGTATAGAAAGCCTTCAGCGCCTCCTGCTGGTCGGCAACCGGTTGGCGCAAGTCCATCACGGCTGCGGCACGTTCACCTGAGTTTACTGTTCCGTCTGTACCATAAGCAATGCCGCAGAGCGGGTCGGGGTTGTTGTCGCCCACATAGCTGTCGCCGTTCGGATAGTCACGTCCGCCCAAGCCGTCGTTGTAGTCGTTGCTGACGCGGAACTCCATGTTCTCACGACGTTGGCCGTTCATGGCGCGATAGCCTAGCCAGGTGCAGGTGTTGCCGTTCCATCCGGTGAGCTTCCACGATGCCTTCAGGGCTTCCTGACCCTGACCGCCGTCGAACAGCATCCAGCGGCGCATGTCGTCGAAACGTTTGCCCTCGAAGGCAAGCTCGATCTGGCGCTCATAGAGCACAGCCGACATACAGGCTGCCTGGTCGCTGCTCAGCGTAGCGTCCAGTCCGCAGTCGCCCGTGTAGCCCACACGGCGGCGGATTTCCTTCAGGATTTCCACGGCCTCGTCCATGTGTCCTGCACCGCAGGCAGCTTCAGCCAGGTTGAGCTTCACCTCGGTGTAGCGCAGTTCCATCCACGGAGCTGCCGAACGGCCGAAGTGGCGGTCGTCGCTCCACTCATAGAGCGGGCTGTTGTTGACGTCGTAGTCATCCGAACGCTTGCGCACGTAGATGCCCTTGGCATTGCTCATCAGGCCGTCGGGACCGAAGTTCGTGTTCGACTCCACGTTGTCGCGGTCTTCAGCGGAAGCGTACCATACGTAGTTCCACAGCACGTAGTCCGGACCGTTGTAGGGGTACATGTTGTCGGCGTTACGCGGGTCGTTGGCGAAGGCCCAGCGTACGCCCGGGAAGGCGAAGGTGCGGTAGAAGCGCGGGTCGCGGTTCATGAACGGTGCGTTCTGTTCGTAGGCATAGACCGACGGACTGAGCTTGCTGTAGGTGCTGTTGCTCGGACGCTTGCCGTCCGCCATGGGGAACATGCTGATAATCATTTCCGACGGGGTCTTGCCGCCTCCGCCTTGTGCGTTTGACGGACGGATGCCGCTCTCCCAGGCATTGTTGCGTGCATAGTCGGGCACGCCGCCGGGGTTGATGGTGTTGTAGAGCGTCACGAGGACGGCTTCCTTGCTCCGCTTGTTGCCTGCCGGGCTGAAGATGCGTGCCCAGTTGGCTGCATTGGTCTCGTAGGTTGTCTCCTCATAGCCGTAGCCGCAGCCATCGATGACGGGCAGTGCCTTCTTCATGAAGGTGTAGGCGTCCTGCCAGCGTTGCTGGTCGTTGGCACGGTTGAAGAGCGGGCTTGCCCAGAGCAGGAGCAGACGTCCCTTCAGTGCGAGTGCCGTACCGGTGGTCACACGTCCGTAGTTGGAGTCTTCCCATCCGCCGTTGGCTGTGGCGGGTGTCAGCAGTTCGGCTGCCAGGTCGAGGTCGGAGACGATGAAGTCGATGGTTGCCTTTGTCGACGAACGCGGCGTCTGTGAGTCAGCTACGGGGTCCTGCACCTCGGTGATGATGGGCACACCGCCGTACCACTTCACGAGGTTGTAGTAGCACCATGCACGCCAGAAGTAGACTTGTCCGAGGAGCTGGTCCTTGTCCTCCTGGGGGATGTTGCCGTTCGTCAGTCCGCGGATGACGTCGTTACAGTTGCGGATGCGTCCCCAAACGGACTCGCGGATGTTGTTCGACTGGTTCTGGAAGTAGTCGGGCACGGTGTTCGCACCGCTGAGGTAGGTCAGCTTGTTCTGCGGGTCGTTGAACTTGTCGAAGCCGCTGTACTCCTCCGTACACTTCGAGAGCAGGTCGGCAGAGCCGCTGGAGGGATATTTCCAGTTGGGACCGTCCAGTGTCGGCTGGCAGAACCAGTAGATGTCGCTCACACGTCCGGTGGCTCCGCTGACGTAGTTGTAGACGTCCTCGCTCACCTGGTCGTAGTTCTTCTTGTCCTGGAGGAACTGGTCGCTGCACGCTGTGAGGGCGGCAGAGGCGGTCAGGGCAAGGGCAAATAGTTTTATCGTTGTTCTTTTCATTGTCGTTCGGTTAATGTGTTTTTAGAATGAGATGTTGATACCCACGGTGAACTTGCGCAGTGAGGGATAGCTGTCGAAGCTGCTCATCGGGTCCATGAAGTTGTCAGGATAGGGGTTGTAGAGGCTCAACAGGTTCTGTCCCGTCACGTTGAAGCGGCAGCTCTGGATGCCGAGCATCTTGGTGACGCTCGACGGCAGTGCGTAGGCGAGTGTCAGGCGGTTGAGGCTGATGCGTGTGCTGCTGATGCGCCAGAAGGTCGAAGCCACGCTGTTCACGTCAGAGTAGGCGAGGTTCGGATACTTGGCATCGCGGTTCTCTGCCACGACGAGGTTGCCCGAAGCGTCGTAGACATCCTGATAGGAGTACATGTTGTCCACGTTCCAGAACGACGGCATGTTGGAGTATTCCAGGTCGCCTTCAGCCTTGAGGGCGGAAGTAGGCACGATGCTGTAGCCACCCCAGCTGGCACCGAGCTGTGCGCTGATGGAGAAGCCTTTCCAGTCGGCGCTCAGGTTGGCAGTCACGCCGTAGGGGTTGCCGCGGTGGGAGAGTTCCACCTGGTCGTTGTCCTTGTCGACGATGCCGTCAGGACCGGCGTAGGTGCCGTCCTCCTGCAAAGGTCCGCGGACGTCCTTGTAGATGAGCATACCCGGACGGACTTCGTCCTTGGACATACCCATGTAGGAGGTGACGTTGTACTTGGCGAAGTATTCGTCAATCTCCTGGAAGCTGCGGAACATGCCCAGACACTGCATACCCCACGTACCCTGGTCGGTGCGGTCGCCTTCCTGAATGCTGCGGAAGAGGTAGTCGGTCGCCCAGTCCATGAGGAGCACCTTGTTGTCGGTGTAGCCCGTGTTCAAGCCGATTTTGTATTTGAAGTCCTTGCCGATGTTGTCGCGCCAGGTGATGCCCACCTCGACACCGTAGCTGTCCAGCTTACCGTAGTTCACCTTGGCCGACTGCGTACCGACGGTACCGGGGACGGAAGCCGAGTAGTTCGTCAGCATCTCGCGGTTCCACTCATAGTAGCCGTCGATGTTGAAGGCGAGGCGGTTGTCGAGCACGTTGAAGTCGAGGCCGACGTTCGCCTTGTAGGTCTTGTCCCAGTGGGCGTCGCGGTTCACGGCGGAGTTGTTCTTGTTCAGTGAGATGTGTGTGCCGGCGTTGTTGCCTGTGCCTATGCCGATGACCGGACCCTTGTCGAGGTCCATGCCGTAGGTCTGCATCCACTGCCACGGCGTGGTGTTGTCACGACCGGTCAGACCGAACGAGGCGCGGAACTTCAGGTAGTCGATGAACTTCACGTGGTCCTTGAACCAGCCTTCCTCTGACATCACCCAACCGGCGGATACCGACGGGAAGGTACCCCAGTAGTTCTCGGGGGCAAACTTGGTCGAGGCGTCCGAGCGGAGCAGGAACTCCAACAGGTAGCGGTCGTTGTAGGCGTAGTTGATGCGCCCGATGTAGGACAACGTTCCTGATTCGGCGCGCGTCCAGTTGGTGGTCATCTCGCTGTCCATACCCACGGAGTTCGACTGTCCCGTGGTGAATTCATACGGGTCGGTCACCTGTCCGGTCATCCACTCGCTCTCGGTCTCCGACTTTTCGATGGAGAAGAGGGCGCTCACGTGGTGGTCGCCGAAGTCGCGCGAATAGGAGAGGGTAAGGTTCATCTGGTAGTTGTCGGTGCGGTCCATCGTACGGGAGAGCATGTCGCCGTTGTCTACCGAGTTTCCGCCGTTGGCGAGGATGAAGTTGTTCTCGTCCATCAGCGCTTCGTATTCAGCCTCCTGGCCCGGTATGGGAGTGTACAGGTGCTGTCCGCTACCGGAGCGGCGTGACATCTGATAGAGGTTGTACTCCGTACCGTACTGGTTGTTCTTGTTGGTGCTGATGCTCTTGGCGTAGGAGAAGCGCACGTTCAGTCCCTTGAGGAAGTCGATGTGGCTGAAGTCGTACTCGAGGCTGCTGTTGATGGTCAGGTTCTGGCTCATGGAGCTGCTGTAGTCGCCGTTGTTCTGGAGCACGTCGAAGTGGTAGACCTGGTCGTCGCCTTTCTTCTCGTTGCTGATGCCGTAGGCGGCGATGGGCAGTCCGTTGACATATTCGGGGATGTAACGCGGACGGTAGAGCAGGCGGCGGTAGTCATTCTCCGAGTCTGTTCCGCCGACTTTCACGAGCGGGTTGGTCTTCTTGCCATAGTCGCCGGACACCTGCAAGCTTGCCTTGAAGCCCTTGGCTATCTGCAGGTCGACACCGGCGCGGAAGTTCCAGCGGTCGTAGTCGAGCTTCCCGAGGTTACCTTCCTGGTCGAAGTAGGAGATGCCTGCGTAGTAGTTGGCCTTCTCCGACGCACCGCTCAGGTTCACACTGTGCTTCTGCGTGATGCCGGTCTCCCAGTACTTGTCGAGCAGGTTGTAGTTGAGTCCGCGCATGGCGGCGAGCTCGTCGGCCTGGAAGAGGTCGAGTTGGGGGTTGAGGTCGGTCTTGAGGGGGTCGGCAGCCTTCACGGCGTTCCACAGACGGCCATACTCATAGGAGTTCAGCATCTTGGCATGGCCGACGGCGTCGGTGATACCGAACGAGCCGCTGTAGGAAATCTGCGGAGCGCCCATCTTGCCACGCTTCGTGGTGACGAGGACGACACCGTTGGCAGCACGTGCACCATAGACGGCTGCGGCGGCGTCCTTGAGGACGGAGATACTTTCAATCATGCTCGGGTCGAGGTTGTTGAACGCCTCCGAGCCGAGGTTCTGCATGGTGTTGCCCACCTTCACGTCGTTCGGGTAGATGAAGCCGTCGATGACGAACAACGGTTCCTGTGCGGTCGAACCGAGGGCACTCACGTCGCCCGAACCACGGATGGACAGGCGGGCGGGAGCTCCCGGACGTGCGTCGCCGCCGCTCACGCTCAAACCGTTGACAAGTCCGCTCAGCGAGCTGGCGAGGTCGCCGCCCACGAGGTCCTGGATTTCATCCATCGGGACGGTGGAGATGGCACCCGTCAGGTGGGCCTTCTTCTGCACGCCGTAACCCACGACAACCACTTCGTCGAGTTGCTGGGTGTCCTCCTTCATCACGATTTTCACCTGTGAGAAGTCGGTGACGCGCAGGGTGGAGTAACCGATGTAGGAGATTTCCACGGCTCCGCCCTGGGGAACTTTGATGGTGAACTTACCGTCGAGGTCGGTGATGGTGCCGCCCTGGGTCTGTCCGGCGATGCGTACGGCAGCACCGATGATGGGGATGTCGGTCTCGTCGACGACCGTACCCGTGAATGTGACTTGTGCTTGGGCAAATGCCGACGTAAATGTGCCGACGGTCATCAATGCACCAAGACCTACCTTTAATATCTTGTTGTATTCCATTGATTCAATGCTTAGTTTGTTTTGACTGGATGGGTTGGCAAGCCTGTGGAGGCGGGGGGCTCGTTGGCATCCGCTTCCCCCGTCCGCCTGTCAACCTGTTTGATTACTTATACCAGCGCGGGTCGCCTGCCTGGTTCTGAGTGGCGACAGGAGCCGTCGGTGTGAAGTTCACGCCGCCCTTTTCCTGGTCGTCGAGGTTGATGGTCTGGAGGAACGTTCCGGCAAAGGCAGGGTCTTCGAGGGTTGCATACGGGTTGCCGTCGCTGTCCTTGCGGCCGCCGGTGTCGTTGCCGTTCGGTGTTCCGCCGTCCACGCCCCAGATGGTGTTGCCCGGTGTGTGGCGTTCACAGTTGTTCTGCAGGTACTGGTAGATGCGGAAGACGTCGTAGAAGATGTTGTACTGCGTGTTCAGCACGACGGTGTTCGTGTTCGGCATGTTGTTTCCGAAGTCTTTGTTGGAGAATGTCTTACAGAAGGTGTTGTAGCGGATGTTGTGCGTCGACGAGTTGTCGTTGTTGCCGAAAATCTTCTTCGGTTGGGCGTTGCTGGAGTTGGAGTAGCGGATGAAGTAGGCAGATTCGTTCTTCACCAGGTTCCAGATTGTGTTGTTCTCGATGGTCATGTCCTTCACCAGTCCGTTGCCGCCCTCGTAGAGGTTGATGAACGAGTTGGACCCCTCGTTGTTCAGCTGAATCAGGCAGTCGGTGATGCGGAAGTCGCGGAGGCTCCACGGCTGCTTGTTGCCATAGATGAGGCTGTTCGGCAGGTTCTTGATGTTGCACTCCTGGAAGATGACCGGCTTGTTGATGACATAGCCGTTCTGGTTGGCTCCGTTCGCCTTGTAACCCAGGCTCTCGGTTGAGATGGAAGCGTCAGGCGTGTCGCTCAGCATGAGGAGACCCGTCTGGGTGGCATTCGTACAGTCGAAGTCGATGAACTTCACCTTCAGTCCTGCCTGTGTCACGAGCGCTCCTTCCGGTCCGACGATGACGCGCGGGTGCGTGCCGTCCTTCTCGGTGCTGCGCAGGGTAATCTGGTTCAGGCGGAAGTCAACTTTGCCGTTGAGCGTGTAGGTCTCGCCTGCTTCAAGCGCGAAGCCCTGTTCCTTCTCGCTGTCCTTCAGGTTGGCGTTGATGTACTCGGCAATGTCCGTGCCCACGGGGATGGTCGTTGCCGGCACGAGAGCGGAGTACTGGTAGACCGTAGCCGATGCAGCTCCGGCGTTGTTGAGCTTGTCGTTGCCCAATGTCTGCAGGCTGATGTTGTAGACGGCGTCTTCTATCTTGGCGAAGGCCACGGAGCAGCCGTCCACAATGCTGTCCTGAATAACGGTGAGGGGATTCTCCGAAGTCACAGACTCGTCCTCCGGGTTCTCAATACATTCGATGTTGCAGAGATAGCCGCCGGCTCCGTAGATAACCGGCCAGGAAACCTTGACACTTTCCGTTCCGTCGGGGTTGGTGAGGATGCTGAATGATGCCTCGTCGATGGTCGGCGATTCCAGCTGCGTGTTCGTCACACCGCCGCTGAAGCTCTCGTCATCGACTCCTCGTGCACACGAGGCGGCGAGAAGAACCACTGACAGGAACGCAATGCCTCCAATACGTTTGGTTTTCATCTTACTAGGGATTTTAAAGTTAAACAAAAGTATATTCTATCTAAAGTTCAAGTTCCGTGTTGACGGTGGAGTGAAAGTACATCAGGGAGGCACAATGTCTGTCGACTTGTACGGGGCGTGTCTTTATCTTTCAGTTCTTGTGCTTTGTTAATGTGCTTTTCTTCCCAGGTTCTTTGTGTTTGTATGACGCTGCGAAGGTATGTTAAAAAACTAGTGGGTAGGGAGTAAAATTCTCTCAAAAAGGCGGACGTATGTTGCACTATTGCCTTTTAACGTGCCGTGTACCCGTCGCAGACCGTTCTGTCCGTGGAGGTTGGGGATTGTCGGGCAGAAGGCTCCTCCGGCGGAAGGGGGGCGTGGGTGTCTTCTGAATTCATGACAACGTGTAAATATTTATCGCCTCTCTCTTTTCAGGCCTCCGTCTCTACGTTCGTACGGACGCGTCGCCACGCTCGTACGGACGCGTCCGCACGACGCTACGGACAGGCCCGTACGATGCTATGGACACGTTCGTACGAAGGCCTTAAATAGTTTTGTTGTAACATGCTGACAAGTAGAGTGTAACATCAGTCCTTGCGTCTGCGTTTTATACCCCTTGCCGACCCGTCGGAGGGCGTCCGTATGTCCTGTTTTTTCGCATCATCGGACGGACATTTTCCGGAAATCAGGTCTTCCGCCTTCAAATACAGCCCCGTTCATGCCGGAAGCTGCGTGAAATCGTCGTATCTTTGCGCCCGTATAACAAAGAACATAGATGAAGACATTTCAAGAGTTAGGTGTTTCCGAGGAGATACTGAGAGCCATCACGGAGCTGGGGTATGAGAATCCCATGCCCGTACAAGAAGAAGTAATCCCTTATCTGCTGGGAAACGGGAATGACGTTGTAGCTCTAGCCCAAACCGGAACGGGAAAGACGGCTGCCTTCGGACTGCCGCTGATCCAGAAAATCGAAGTTAAGAACCGCGTGCCCCAGGCACTGGTCCTGTGCCCCACCCGTGAGCTGTGCCTCCAGATAGCAGGCGACCTCACTGACTATTCAAAATACGTGGACGGCCTGCGTGTGCTGCCCGTCTATGGCGGCTCGTCGATAGAGAGCCAGATACGCAACCTCAAGAAGGGGGTACACATCATCGTGGCTACTCCGGGCCGTCTGCTGGACCTCATGGAGCGTGGCACCGTGAAGCTCGGCACCATCCGTGACGTGGTGATGGACGAGGCGGACGAGATGCTCAACATGGGGTTCACCGACAGCATCAACGCCATCCTGGCGGATGTGCCCGAGGACCGCAACACGCTCCTCTTCTCCGCCACGATGAGCCCCGAGATAGCGCGTATCGCCAAGAACTACCTCCGAGACCCGAAGGAAATCACCATCGGCACACGGAACGAAGGCAACAAGAACGTGAACCACCTGTATTATATGGTGCATGCGAAGGACAAGTATCTCGCCCTGAAACGTATCGTCGACTACTACCCGCAAATCTACGGCATCATCTTCTGCCGCACCCGCAAGGAGACACAGGAGATAGCCGACAAGCTCATCCAGGACGGCTACAATGCCGACTCCCTGCACGGCGAGTTGTCGCAACAGCAGCGTGACCTGGTGATGCAGAAGTTCCGTCAGCGTCACCTGCAGCTGCTCGTCGCCACCGACGTGGCTGCCCGCGGACTCGACGTGGACGACCTGACGCATGTCATCCACTACGGACTGCCCGACGACACCGAGAGCTACACCCACCGCAGCGGACGTACGGGACGCGCCGGAAAGACGGGTACGTCCATCGCCATCATGAACCTGCGCGAGAAGGGACGCATGCGCGAAATAGAGAAGATAATCAACAAGAAGTTTGTGGCAGGAGAGATGCCCACCGGCAAGCAAATCTGCGAGAAGCAGCTCATCAAGGTCATCGACGATATCGAAAAGGTGAAAGTCAACGAGGAGGAAATCGCCGACTTCCTGCCGGACATCTACCGCAAGCTGGACTGGCTGGAGAAGGAGGACATCATCAAGAGGATGGTCTCGCTGGAGTTCAACCGCTTCCTGGAGTACTACCGCAACGCACCTGAAATCGAGTCCGTGGCGGAACGTCGCGGCCGTGACGGCAAGGAGTCGCGGGGCGAACGCAAGGGCGGGACGGCACGCCGTGCCGAGGAAGGCTACGTCCGCCTCTTCCTGAACCTGGGCAAGACGGACAACTTCTACGCCGCCCAGATCATCGACCTGGTGAACCGCAACGTGCGCGGCAAGAAGGTGAACATCGGTCGCATCGACCTGATGAAGAACTTCTCCTTCTTCGAGGTCGACGAGCGTCAGGCCGAGACCATCGTCCGTGCGCTCAACAAGGTGAAGGTCGATGGTCGCAAGGTGGTAGTCGAGGTTGCCGACGAGGCTGCCGGCAGTGAGGACGCACACCGCCCGTCGGCATCACGTGGCAACCGCCGCACGGAGCGGCGCGACGACCGTCCGGGAAAGGCGCCGGCAAAGTCCGAGCCCTCCAGAAAGGCGAAGAAGGACAAGCCGAGTCGTGCCGAGCGGGGCTATACCGAGGCGCGTGGCCCCAAGAAGAAGGATGACTGGAAGCAGTTCTTCGACAAGGACCGCCCCTGGCAGGACGAGGAGCCCGACTTCAGCGAGGAAGGCTGGGCTTGGCGGAAGAAGCGGTAAAAGCTTCTGTACGTTCTCCTTCAGAAACGGAAGGGGTGGGCGTCAGAAGTTTGACGAGTGATTCGTTGTAGAACACAAGGACACGAAGGCACAGAGGAATAGACCGGGACTCAGTCCCTTGACAGCGACTCTGTGTCTTCGTGTCTTTATGTTTCCTCCCCCTTCTCCGGCAGTCCGAGGAAGCGGCGGAGGCGGTCTCTCAGGTAGTGGTTGGCGTTGTTGATGTGCTTTTTGACGGTGTTGATGGTGATGTCGTACTGGGCGGCGATTTCTTTCTGAGACTTTCCTTCCAGGCTGGCGGAGTAGACGCGGCGGCAGGGGGTGGACAGTTCCTCAAAGGCGTCATTGACCATCTGGTAGACTTCCGCCTCGATCATCCGGGAGCTGATGTCGTCCTCCAGCGGTTCGCCCGAGAGCATCTCGCGGTTGGCAAATTCCTGTTCGACAGACTGACGTTTGATGCGGTTGAGAAGGGTATTGTGGAAGGCGCGGAACAGGTAGGTCTTGAAGACGGTCTCGTTGCGGAATGTCTCCCGGCGTTCCCACAGGCGGAGCCACACGTCCTGCAAGGCGTCGGATACGACCTCCTCGTCCGGCACATAGTGCATGCCGAAGTATTTCAGCTGGCTGTAATACTTCTCGTAGAGATGCCGGAATTGCTTGCTGTTCGTCAGGATGATAGCTTCCCCTTGAGCCGATAAATCCTTTTCCACCTGTGCTCTTTCGTTTTTGAAGGTCCAAAGATAGGGGCAATAAGTTGCAGGAAAGTTGCAGTACCTATTAATAAATACTAATTTTGCCGCTCTTTTAATGAAATGCACAAACACCGAACATCAATCAAGAAGATGAAAACATTTGAATTCAAGCCGAAGCTCTTCTCTACGCTCAAAGGCTACTCGAAGGCTTCGCTGACGGCCGACATCATGGCGGGAGTCATTGTCGGCATTGTGGCTCTGCCGCTTGCCATCGCATTCGGTATCGCGTCGGGCGTGTCGCCTGAGAAAGGAATCATCACCGCTATTGTCGCCGGTTTCCTCGTGTCGTGTTTCGGGGGCAGCCGGGTGCAGATTGGCGGACCGACGGGAGCGTTCATCGTCATTGTCTACGGCATCATTGCACAGTACGGCGAGAGCGGACTGATGGTCGCCACGTTCATGGCGGGCGTGTTCCTCATCCTGCTGGGGCTGTTCCGCCTGGGGACCATCATCCGGTACATCCCTTATCCCATCGTGGTGGGTTTTACGAGCGGTATCGCGTTGACCATCTTCACCACGCAGGTGAAGGACCTCTTCGGGCTGAGCATCGACGAGGTGCCGGGCGACTTCGTCTCCAAGTGGGTGGTCTATGCGCACCATTTCCATACCATTGACCTGTGGTCGACATTTGTGGGTGTGCTCAGCGTGGTCATCATCGCCCTGACGCCCCGCTTCTCGAAGAAGATACCCGGTTCGCTCGTTGCCATCGTGGTCATGACGGTGGCGGTGTGGCTCCTGAAGACTTATGCCGGGGTCGACAGTGTCGCAACCATCGGCGACCGTTTCAGCATCAACTCCCAGCTGCCCGACGCCAATGTGCCGGTACTCACATGGGAGACCGTCAAGGACCTCATCTCGCCAGCCATCACCATTGCCATCCTCGGAGCCATCGAGTCGCTGCTCTCCGCCACGGTGGCGGACGGCGTCATCGGCGACAAGCATAACTCCAACCAGGAACTGGTCGGTCAGGGCATCGCCAACCTGTTCTCGCCCATCTTCGGCGGTATCCCTGCCACGGGAGCCATCGCCCGCACGATGACGAACATCAACAACGGCGGACGTACGCCTGTGGCGGGCATCGTGCACGCAGTGGTGCTCCTGCTCATCTTCCTCTTCCTCATGCCGCTGGCGCAGTACATTCCCATGGCGTGCCTGGCTGGCGTACTGGTCGTCGTCTCCTACAACATGAGCGGCTGGCGCACGTTCAAGGAACTGCTCAACAACCCGAAGTCCGACGTCGGCGTCCTGCTGGTCACCTTCTTCCTTACCGTGGTGTTCGACCTCACAGTCGCCATCGAGGTCGGGCTGCTCATGGCGTGCCTCCTCTTCATGCGGCGTATGGCTGAGAGCACGCAAATCTCCGTACTGACCGACGACATCGACCCGAACAGCGAGTCGGACATCGAGCTGCACGAGGAACACCTCGTCATCCCTGCCCGCGTGGAAGTGTATGAAATAAACGGACCCTACTTCTTCGGCATAGCCAACAAGTTCGAGGAAGAGATGATACGCATCGGCGACCGTCCGAAAGTGCGTATCATCCGCATGCGCAAGGTGCCCTTCATCGATTCCACGGGTATTCATAACCTGACGAACCTCTGCCGCATCAGCCAGCGCGAAGGCATCACCATCGTGCTCTCCGGAGTCAACCCCCGCGTGCATGCCACGCTGGAGAAAGCCGGGTTCTACGACCTGCTAGGGAAGGAAAACATCTGCGGCAACATCAACGAGGCCCTGGCGAAGGCGCGTGAGCTGCTTCAGGAAGCCTAACCATCATCCAACATACAGACATGAGACTGACTGCTATCAAGACGACACATCCCCACTATCCCTTTGTGGAGGAGCTGTTTCTGGCGGCGTTCCCCGAGAGCGAACGTCGCCCGGTGGAGGCGCAACGCCTCAATGTGGACGGGAACGCCCGTTTCCGTTGTTACCTGCTCACGGAGGACGACGACGAGCGTCCCTTGGGCTTCATCACCGTGTGGGAGCTGGACGGCTTCTACTACGCGGAGCACTTTGCCATCGACCCCACGTTGCGCAACGGAGGCTATGGTTCGCGGGTGATGCAGCACCTGCTGGCCCAGCTCGACCGTCCGCTGGTGCTGGAAGTCGAGGTGCCGGAGGACGAACTGACGCGTCGGCGCGTGGCGTTCTACGAACGGCAGGGCTTCCGCATCTGCGACAAGGACTACGTGCAGCCCCCCTACCGCACCGGTGGCGCATCACTGCCGCTCTATCTCATGGTGGCAGGCGATGCGTCGGCAGAACTGCCTGCCCTGGAGGACGTACGGAAAGGCATCTACCGGGAGGTCTACCGCGTGGACTGCTGAGCGCCTGCGGAGGATGACCTCCTGGACGTCGGTACTTGAAAAGAGACAGCCCGCGTCTTCTCCCCCGAGCTGCCGGCAGCATCAGGCTGTCGGGGCGGAGGGAGAAGGCGCGGGCTGTCCCGTATTTGTCTGTCAGGCTGCCTACTTCTTGCGCAGCAGGGCGTTGAAGTCAGGTGCTGCCATCAGTTCCAGTGCCTTCTGCACGGTGGGTTCGGAGTGGTTGACTACCTGGTAGTACTCGCTCATGCCCCAGATGTCGCGGGCGATGAGTGCCTTGAGCTGGAGGTCGATGAGTGCTTTCGCCTTCTGGTAGCCAGCCTCGTCATACTTGGCGCCCACCTCGTTGCCGTCGGTTATGAGCGCCTGGCGTAGCGACTCGGGAACGGTGAACGAGCGGTCGAAGTCGGCGAACTTCTTATAGGTCTTCTGTAGCTCATTGCGGTGTCCGTCGACATACTGGAGCGTAGCCTTGATGATGGCGCCCTTTGCCAGCAGCTGACGGTGGTAGTCCGACGAGCGGGTCGTGTCGATGGGGACGAAGTAGTCCGGCATGATGCCTCCGCCACCATAGACGGTGCGGCCGAGCTTCAGCGTGGTGCACTTCAGCGAGTCGGGGAAGTGGATGCTGTCGGCATTGGTCATCTCGCCCCGGTTGTAGCGGTTGATGAGGTCTGCGTTGTAGTTTTCCGGATTGTCGTACGGCTTCTGGATGCAGCGTCCCGAGGGCGTGTAGTAGCGTGCGATGGTGAGCCGTATCATGGAGCCGTCAGGCAGGTCGACGGGGCGTTGCACGAGTCCCTTGCCGAAGGAGCGTCTGCCGACCACGAGGGCACGGTCCCAGTCCTGCACGGAACCCGTGACAATCTCGGCAGCCGAAGCCGTGAACTCATCGACGAGGACAATCAGCTTGCCCGTGCGCATCTGTCCGTTACCCAGGGCGCGGAACTCGTTGCGCGGGGAGCGGCGTCCCTCGGTGTAGACGATCATCTCGTCGCGCTCCAGGAACTGGTTGGAGAGGCCCACGGCAGCATTCAGGTAGCCGCCTCCGTTGCCTTGCAGGTCGAGCACGAGGTCGCGCATGCCCTGCTTCTTCAGACGCTTGAGGGCGTCCATGAACTCGTCGACGGTCGTTGCGCCGAAGTTGTTGATGCGCACGTAGCCGACGTGGTTGGGGTACATGTATACGGCGTCGATGCTATGGACGGGAATCTTGTCGCGTGTCACGGTGAAGTGCAGCGTCTCGGCGATGCCGCGGCGCACCACGCCGAGGTTGACCTGGCTGCCCTTCGGTCCGCGGAGGCGGCGTACGATGGCCTCGTTCTTCATCTTCACGCCGGCGATGGCGGTGTCGTTGACGGAGATGATGCGGTCGCCCGGCAGCAGGCCTGCCTTCTCCGAAGGTCCGTCAGGGATGACCTGGATGACCATCAGCGTGTCCTCGTTCATGTTGAACTGGATGCCTATGCCCTCGAAGTTGCCCTCCAAGGGTTCATTGAGGCGTTTCACCTCTTCCGCGTTGGCGTAGGTGGAGTGCGGGTCGAGCTGACGGAGCATCTCGATGATGGCGCTCTCCACGATCTTGTCTTCGTTCACCGGGTCGACATAGAGCTGCTGGATGGCGAACTCGGCTATCTGCAGCTTGCGGGCTGCTGAAAAGTCTTCCGGTTGTTGCTGCTGGGCCTGTGCGCCGATGGCGAGCCACAGCAGGCAGAGTGATAAAAGCTTTCTCATAGTTTGTTTGGTTTTTAACAACCGCCCGGAGGCAGTTGGCGAGCTTGCGCTCTGTTCATGGTAATCTTCTTGTCTGTTTCTTTCTTTATCATAGGGTCCGGCGGACGGGTCGTCAGGTTACCGGCAGGGCAGGCAACCGGCCGTACCGCCTTCGGTCATAGTTTCATGCCTTCGGGGAGGAAGCGGCTGACGTCCTTGCCGAAGCTGAGCAGTTCGCGCACGACGCTGGAGCTGATGCTGGTCAGCTCGGGCTCGGTGAACAGCAGGATGGTCTCGATGCCGGAGAGCTGCCGGTTGATGTCGGCGATGGTCTCCTCGTATTCGAAATCCTTCACCGTGCGGATGCCGCGGACGATGAAGCATGCCCCCATGCGGCGGGCGAAGTCAATGGTCAGGTCGCTGTAGGCCTCCACCTGCACGCGCGGCTCGTCGCGGTAAAGGTCGCGTATCATGTCGATGCGCTTCTCCATGGTGAACCACGTGCGTTTGTTCTCGTTGATGCCGATGCCGATGACCACCTCGTCCATGAAGGTGAGTGCACGGCGTACGACGGAGTAGTGTCCGATGGTAAACGGGTCGAACGTGCCCGGGAAGATGGCTCTTTTCATACGGTTGGGTCTGTTAGCTGATGGGGATGCGGGGTGCGGGCAGGCGGTCCGTCCCTGCACGGTTCGTTGTCTCCGGTTCAATCATTCGCGACGTCTTCCTCCACCACGAGGTTGTTGATGATGAAGTTCTGTCGTTCCATGGTGTTCTTGCCCATGTAGAACTCCAGCAGTTCCTTCACGGTGTCGGTCTTGCGCAGGGTGACTTGTTCCAGACGCATGTCCTTGCCGATGAAGTGCTTGAACTCGTCGGGCGAAATCTCGCCGAGACCCTTGAATCGCGTAATCTCCGGGTTCGGGCTGAGCTTGCGGATGGCAGCCACGCGCTCCTCTTCCGAATAGCAGTAGATGGTCTCGAACTCCGGCTTTCCCTTCCCCGGACGCTTGACCTTGTTGCGTACGCGGAAGAGGGGAGTCTGCAGGATGTAGACGTGTCCCTTCTTGATGAGGTCGGGGAAGAACTGGAGGAAGAACGTGATCATCAGCAGGCGGATGTGCATCCCGTCCACATCGGCATCCGTCGCCACGATGACCTTGTTGTAGCGCAGTCCGTCGATGCCGTCCTCGATGTTGAGGGCGGCCTGGAGGAGGTTGAACTCCTCGTTCTCATAGACCACCTTCTTCGTCAGTCCGTAGGAGTTGAGCGGCTTGCCCCGCAGGCTGAACACCGCCTGGGTGTTCACGTCGCGGCTCTTGGTGATGGAGCCGCTCGCCGAGTCGCCCTCGGTGATGAAGATGCAGCTCTCCTCCGTCTTGTCGCCCTTGGTGTCGTTGAAGTGTATGCGGCAGTCGCGCAGCTTGCGGTTGTGCAGGTTCGCCTTCTTGGCGCGTTCGCGTGCCAGCTTGGTGACGCCGGCAATCGCCTTGCGTTCCTTCTCCGACTCCTGGATTTTCTGGAGCATCACTTCCGCCACGTCCGAGTTGATGTGCAGGTAGTTGTCCACCTCCGTCTTGATGAAGTCGCCCACGAACTTGTTGAGGTTCGGTCCGTCGGGCGCCATCTTCAGTGAGCCGAGCTTCACCTTCGTCTGACTCTCGAACACGGGCTCCTGCACGTTGATGGCGATGGCGCCCACCAGTCCGTTGCGGATGTCGGCAAAGTCCATGTTCTTGTTGAAGAACTCCTTGATGGTGCGTGCCAGGTGCTCCTTGAACGCGCTCTGGTGCGTGCCGCCCTGAGTCGTATGCTGTCCGTTGACGAAGGAGTGGTACTCCTCGCCATACTGGTTGGTGTGGGTGAAGGCAATCTCGATGTCCTCCCCCTTCAGGTGTACGATGGGGTAGAGCGGGGTGGCGGTCATGGTGTCGTTGAGCAGGTCCACCAGTCCGTTGCGGGAGACGATGCGCCGGCTGTTGTAGATGATGGCGAGCCCCGTGTTGAGGTACGTGTAGTTGCGCAGCATCGTCTCGATGAACTCGGGGCGGAAGCTGTAGTGCTCGAAGAGCGTGTCGTCCGGTTCGAAAAAGATGTAGGTGCCCGTAGCCTCCTCGGTGTCGGTGGTCGTGTCGCTCTGCAGGACACCCTTGGCAAAGACCGCCTCGCGCACCTTGCCGTCGCGGAAACTGCGCACCACGAAGCGGCTGCTCAGTGCGTTGACCGCCTTCACGCCCACGCCGTTGAGGCCGACGCTCTTCTTGAACGCCTTGCTGTCATACTTGCCTCCGGTGTTGAGCACGCTCACAGCCTCGATGAGCTTGCCTTGAGGAATGCCGCGCCCGTAGTCGCGCACGCTGACCCGCAGGTTGTCTTTCACGCGGACTTCGATTTTCTTTCCCGCGTGCATCTTGAACTCGTCGATGCTGTTGTCGATGACCTCCTTCAGCAGCACGTAGATGCCGTCCTCCGGATAACTGCCGTCGCCCAGCTTGCCGATGTACATGCCGGGTCGGGTCCGCACATGCTCCATGTCGCTCAGGTGCCGGATGTTGTCGTCGGTGTATTCAACCATTGGTGTTTCTTCCATAAGCACTGTATGTTGGGAGGAACGGGAGCCCGTTCCCCGGATTCAGATTTTCTTTTTGTATGCGCGCCGGCGCTTGTGCTGCCGGTTCTCGAAGTAGTCCCACTGCCGCTGGACCGCCTCGTTGAGCTCCAGCTCGGGATTGCTCTCCGCCCACTTGTAGCCCTTCCGGTTGTAGACCTTGATGAGGTCGGAGAAGAGCAGTCCGTTGACGCCCTTGTTCTGGTACTCGGGCTTCACGGCGATGAGCAGCAGGTCGAGCGTGTCGGGGTGTTTGAGGAACAGCGTCTTCAGCAGGTGGACCCAGCCGAAGGGGAACATCTTGCCCTTCGCTTTCTGCAGGGCACGCGAGAGCGAGGGCATCGTCACGCCCACCGCAATCAGTTCCCCCGCCTTGTCGGTGACCAGGGTCACCAGGTCAAGGTCGAGGATGGGCAGGTACATCTTCACGTACTGGTCTATCTGTCCCTGGCTGAGGGGGGAGTAGCCGTAGAGCGGGGCATACGCCTCGTTCACCAGCTCGAATATCTTTTGCCCATATTCCCGGGCGATTTTCTTGGCTGACCGGTACTTCCTGATTTCCAGTCCGTACTTCTGCTGCACCAGGGCGGCGATGCGGCGGTGCTTCTCCGGTTCCTCCTCGGGCACGCGGATGCGGTATTCCACCCAGTCGGCGTCCTTCTCCAGTCCGTATGCCTCCATGTGCGCGGGGTAGTAGGGGTAGTTGTAGATGGTCGCCATCGTACTCAGCTGGTCAAAGCCCTCGATGAGCATGCCCTCGGCGTCCATGTCGGTGAATCCCAGGGGGCCGTGCATGGTGTCCATGCCCCGTTGGCGTCCCCACTCCTCGACCGTGCGGAGCAGGGCCTCCGACACTTCCCGGTCGTCGATGAAGTCTATCCAGCCGAAGCGCACGTTCTTCACGCCCCACTTCTCGTTGGCGCGCCGGTTGATGATGGCTGCCACGCGCCCCGCCAGACGCCCGTCCTTGTAGGCGAGGAAGTAGTCTGCCTCACAGAACTCAAAGGCGGCATTCTTCTGCGGATGGAACGTGTGGAGCATGTCGTCCAGCAGGTCGGGCACGGAGTATGGATTGTGTTTGTACAGCTCGTAGTTGAACCGGATGAACGTCTTGAGTTCCTTCGGCGTCGTCACTTTCTTGATTGTTATAGCCATTCTTCTTTAGTCTTTCACAAGCGTTTGAACGTGCAAAGATAGTGAATCGGACTTATTGTCTGTCTGTTTCGTCCGAAGAATTAGGAGCTTTTTTGCATTTGACGATGACTTTCCGTCCGTCGGCAAGGGTCGTGGCGAAGAGATAGATGTCCCCGCCCTCGCGCAGCTTGAGCCGGCGCCGCAGCTCCGCCACCGTCGACGGGAAGTTGCGCACCGTCAGGTTCGCCTGCCCGATGCCGTCGGTGAGGGCCTTCAGCTCCCGTTTGCCGAAGCCGGAGACCGCCTCGACGGTGAAGGCGCGTCCCGGGAACCCCTCGGCAGGGCGGTCCGACGTGTAGAGATGGCTGTTGGGGTGCAGCTTCGAGAGGCGGAAGCGGACGGCGGGTGAGCGGAAAGCCCCTGCCTTGAGGAGCGAGGCGTTCGGTTCGTAGAGGTAGCTGCCCACTGCCGGGGCGAGCGGACAGGCGGCGGCCTGCTCCTCGGCGGAGGTGAAGACGTAGCGTTGCACCCCGGCGGCGAAGTTCACGCAGTGGAACACCGGACCCCCGTCCGCCGGTCCGTCCGTCAGCAGGAACAGCAGCTCCCGGCACTCGTTGTGCACCGACACCACGTGCACCTGCCTTACGCCCGGCAGGAGCTGTACCGCCCGTGCGATGTCGAGCATGGGCGAGAGCTTCACCAGCACCCGTCGCCCCTTGCGCAGCAGGCGGTCGTGCAGGGCGGCGACGTCGGGCGTGCAGTCGGTGATGTCCACCGTGCGGCCCCCGTTGGCATCGCGCCGTGCCGGGTCGAGGAAGAGGGCGTCGACAGGCTCCATCGCGTCGAGAAACGCTTCCGCCTCCCCCTCGTGCACCCTCACGTGCGGGCAGCCCAGCAGGGGCAGGTTGTGCCGTGCCAGCGCGCACAGCTCCGGTTGCCGTTCCACGTACGTGGCGCGGGTGAAGCCCCGAGCCAGGTAGGAGCAGTCGACGCCGAAGCCGCCCGTCAGGTCCGTCAGGCTCTCGCCCCCGCCCAGCACCTCCGCCTTGTAGGCGGCAGTCAGCTCCGAAGAGCATTGTTCCAGCGGAAGATGAGGCGGGTAGAGCACCCCTTCGGTCGTGCTCCAGCGGGGCAGCTTGCGCCGTGCCACCTGCCAGCCGGCTATCTGCTGCAAGGCTGCCGTCAGGTCCACGCCCTCCGAGGGCCGTGCCTGGAGGGCGAGTGTGCGCACATCGTCCGTGCGGTGCAGGCGGATGAACGCGAGTGTCTGTGGGGAAAGAGGAAGTTCCATGATGTGTGTCGTCGGATGGTTCTGTCGGGAGGCAAAGGTACGAAAAAGTCCCGTTCCCGCGCTTTCGCTTTGGCGGATAGGGGCGAATGTGTATCTTTGCCCGTACCAAAACCAATAACAACAGATAGCTATGTCTTTATTCCGAGTACTTCTCTCCATCATTTTCCCGCCCCTTGCGGTGCTCGACAAGGGTTGCGGCTCCGTGCTCATCGTTTTCCTCCTGACGCTCTGCGGATGGATTCCCGGCGTGATTGCCGCGCTGGTCATCCTGAACAAACGGGAAGGATGATTTTAATTGACAATGGACAATTGACAATTGACAATTGCCCTGCGGCGTGGAAACGATTCCACCAGGCGATAATTGTCCATTGTCAATTATCAATTGTCAATTGATAAAGGTCGCCCCTACATTTTCCCCATGAACGGCTTGTCAAAACGACACGATTTCCCCGGTTTTGCTGTCATAATTTCCCGATTTACCGTTTTCAGCTAACGCACATTTTCGCAATTTCGTCCCTTCTGGAAAATTGCGCGTTAAATATTTTAAGATACGTCCGTCAGAATGCATCAGAATAAACGGTTATTTATACAATTATACCTTTTCTAACGCGGAAAAACCATACTCCGAACCCATTTTTACGGTCAAAAGCACCTGTGATTGGCTTCGTACGGACGCGTCCGCACCACCGTACCGACGTGTCCGCACCGTCGTAGTCGTTCGTCCGTACGAAAACAGCCACCTGTTTTCATTTTTCAGCGACCAAAGGAGCATGATTCCGTAGGTGTGAAATTGCGTCCGTCTGAAGAAAAAGACCGACGGAAGGAAACGAATGAAGAGAAATATGCTGTAAAAAGAAAGGGATAAGGCGGAAAGTGCGACAATATGTATTTTGCGAATCGCCCGAGAAGGCCCTTCCCGGTCATCCATCCGTATTTTGGCGCAAGGAAGGCCCCTCTCGGGCGATTCGTTTGACAATTTGACAAAGTGATACCTTCGCCGGAACGCATCCACAGCCTGCCCCGGAAGGGGGAGGGGCGGCGATGTCCAAGGCCCGTTGGCTGGCGACATTCCAGCAAGAGAAAAAAAGGAGAGCAGGCTTTGAACGGTGGGGACAAAACAGTTAAATTAGCGGACGCTAACAGTAACAGAGTATTGACTATGGAATCTAATTTGAGACGTGCGGCTGCCCGGATGATGCTGCTTCTGGGCATGCTCCTCCTGACGCAAGGGGCGTTTTCCCAAGATGAATCTTTATTCACTTCCGACTGGCGGGACCCGGCGACGGGGGACTGGCTGATGGGCTTCCGCCCCGAGGGCGTGGTGTACGACTGCCGCGTGTGGGACTACCGGACGAAGGTGCCGGAGGGCGACGGATGGGCACTGCTGCTGGAGAGCGGCGGCGAGACGTTGCAGGTGAAGGTGGGCAGGGAGGAAGACGGACGGCGGAGCATCGCGGTGGACGGACGCCCTGCCACGGTCTGCGAGAAGCTGCCGGGGAGAGTGATGCCTGATTATCCGACGGCGGACGGACGGGGATTTACGGACAACGGCTACCGTGTGGACTCGGTGACGGTCTGCGGATGGTATGTGAACCGCCCCGCGAAGCTGCGGGGGAAAGGGCAGACGTTCGAGGTGACATACACGGACGTACTGACGGCAAAGGAGAGGCGGGTGACGGCACCGCTGGACTCGCTGGGGAGGTTCCGTGTGACATTCCCGGTGCTGAACACGCAGGAGGTGTTCCTCGACTGGCGGCGCATCGCGGTGCACACGGTCGTGGAGCCGGGAGAGACCTACTTCCTGCTCTGTGACTTCGGCAGTGGGCGACGCCTGTTCATGGGCAGGGACAGCCGCCTGCCGAACGAGCTGCTGGCGCATGAGGCATCGTTCCGGAGTCCGCTGTATCAGGACCCCCGGGAGCAGAAGATGAGTCTGGAGGAGCTGATGGCGCTGGGCGACAAGGTCCTGGCACAGAGGGAGGCGCTGCTCGACAGCCTGACGGGGTGCCACCCGACGCTGTCGGAGCGTTACCGGGCGTACTTCCGGGGGAATGTGCTGATGGACAATGCGCGCAACATCGGCCAGGCACGGTTCTTATCGCCGGACTTCCGTCTGCCGCGGACGGTCTCGGACTACTTGGCGGAGCGTTACTGGTCACGGATGCCACAGCCTTACACGGTCCACGCACAGGCGTTTGCCTCTTTCGTCCGTGATTTTCTGGACGACCGGATGGAGTACTGCGGGCTGCGCGCCTCGGCCCGTCCGGACGAGCTGGTGTGTGAGGGTTTCATCCGTGCGTCGGAGGAGAAGCGTCAGCTGATGGAGGCGTACGGCGTGGCGTTCCGGGGGCTGGAGGCAGCGTTGGCGAAGGAGGCGGACGAGGCATTGCGCGACTCGCTGGTGCACCGGTTCCGGCGGGAACAGGCGGAGGCGCTCGCCTATCTGGACGTGCTGATGGACGACGAGGAGGCGGGGGCGGTTGTTCGCCGGGAGCTGATGAGGCGTGCGCTCGCCAGCCGGTGTACGTTGCTCGACACGCTGGGCTGCACCGGGGCATTGCGGGACATCTGCCTGACGAACTTCTTCCATGCGTACCTGGACAACAACCGGCATTCGCTTCCGCAGGAGCTGCTCGCGTCGGTAGAGGAGCTCATCGGGATGGAAAGCGCGAGGGACCTGCTGCTCGCCGAGCAGGCGCACTATGTGGCACTGGAGGAGTCGCCCGTCCCCGATGCGGAGAGCCTGAAGTCGGCTGACGTGGTGGCGGGACTGACGGACGGCGGGGAGATATTGGACCGGTTGCTGGCACCGTACCGGGGCAGGCCGGTGCTCATAGACGTATGGGGGACGTGGTGCGGTCCGTGCAAGGAGGCCCTGTCCCACTCGCAGGAGCTGTATGAGGCGTTGGCACCCTACGGGGTGGTCTGTCTCTACCTGGCGAACAACAGTCCGGTGGAGTCATGGCGGAACGTCATCCGTGAATACCGGCTGACGGGCAGCCACTGTGCCCACTACAACCTCCCGCCGGAGCAGCAGGCAGCCGTCGAGTCGGTACTGGGAGTGCGGTCTTACCCCACATACAGACTTGCCGACCGGACGGGCCGTGTGCTCGATGTGCCGGCTGACCCGCGCCGTCTGGCAGAGTTGCTGGAGTCGGTGAAGGGGGTTGCCGGTCAGGAGTGAGTCGGACGTCGCATGTCCAGGATGAGGTCGATGAACTCCTGCGGCAGGCTGACGTTGGGCAGGTCGACGGCGTCGGCAAAGAGTGGGGCAATGTCCCGTGCGCGGAACCCGGCGATGCCGCAGCCGATGCGTGTCACGAGGAAGTGCAGCCCGGGGTGTGTCCGTGCGAAGGCGATGAACTCGTCGGTGTAAGGTCGTATGGCGTCGATACCTCCGTGCATGGTCGGTATGCCGTAGGACTGCCCCTGCAGTCCGTTCCCTTGTCCGAGGACGGCTCCGAAGCGTCGCCAGGCGAGGAGTGCGGCTCCTCCCCCGTGCATGCCTTCGAGGTTGCTGCCGAAGACGAAGATTTCATTTTCCTTCAGTCGGGTGATGAGTTTGGGAGTAATCCCGCATGCGTGGTTGTGGGTGTTCATGGTGATGAAGAATTAGGATAGGTGAAACATAAGATGATTGTTGTCAGAGTCCGCGTCGGACGAACTGGTGACGGCCTGCGGGGAGGGGACGACGGCGTTTCCGCTGTGGCATCCCCGTGCCGGAACCGTGATCCCCGGCTGCCCCTGTCTGTGGACGGAAGGAGCCACCGCGGTGCCCGAATCGGTGACAAGTAACGTAAAAATCCCCTGCAAGCATTTGGCTTACAGGGGATTAACAGTGGACCAGCCTGGGCTTGAACCAGGGACCTCCAGATTATGAGTCTACCAGAACTTTTTCTTGAAACTACTGTATGTCAGTCTGTTAATAATCTCTTAAAAAGCCAATAGAACAACTATTGACCAACAATGGCTAAGTTTATACTAAGCCAATGAATGCACTTATACTGTGCTAAGTTTCTGCTTTATGCTTCATAACTGTTTTGGTTATATGGTTCAATGATTCTTTGCCTAATATAGCAGGCTTGTCCAAACTCTTGTCAAGAAGGAAAAGAAAAGAAAAAGTACATCCCTCATACTCAAATCCAAACATGAATACTTTGCATACCCTCAACTTGTTGTCCTTGCATCTCCCCACTTTCTTCCCTGTATAATAGAACACATCATTAGTGCTGATGGAATCCACATAGTCAGGAAGAAAGGGCTGCAAGTTGTCATAGACAGGCTTTGTATTCACTTTTCCTATATTATTCTCAGAAAGTGAATACATCTGCCTCCCTCCAAAATTGAAGAAAGCCAAGAATGCAGGGCTGACAAAGTTGTGCTTCATTTTCTTGTCAATAAGGAATGTAAAACCAATGCCTTTGACTTGGATGAAGATTTCATTCATTTTGATTTCATTCTAATGGAAGTTCTCTTATTTCAGGCTTTGGCAAATCTCCTACATCCATAGCCTGTATTCTTAAAGTGCTGAATAGATTGCTATTATCTCCTTTAGATAATTGTTGCATGGTTATAAATACCTTATCAACAACCTCATTCTTGTTTACTCTTCCTATTACAGGATTGATAGTGTTTCCTAAAATCATTGGATGGCTGGAAAAGTCTATTGCATTGTAAGCAAGATAATACACAATCAGAGGATTAAGTCCATTGATGTTAAATGAGTTTCTACTTTCAGGCAGGTTTATACTATACTTGGCTGCATGGTCTTTAACATCTTGGATAGAGACTGTTACATCATCTATCAGCTTTAATCCATTTTCCTTAAACACCTTTTGTGCTTCTGACAATGTGTATAAGGAATCTTGCTTGGCTGTCAATGCTCTATTCTCTTGATATAATGATATGTTATAGGAGATAGAGACTACTGATACAATTCCTAATAGAATGGATAAGATTGTAAAACTCTTCTTCATTTGTATGTCTTTTTTATTCAGTTGTTTTTATTGTCAATTTATCAAAGTCAAGAATCCATTTGTTTTTCACAAGGAAGTCTGTACTTAGAATACCATGAATTTGCACCCCTGTTTCTTCTTGTATTTGGGCTACTGCATTTGTAGCATCCAAAACAGTAAAGGTTGAGGTGTAATCAATCCCTTCAAAAGTGAATGTTGCTTCGATAGTTGGACATTCTTTATAGTTCCCCTCTATGCCCATTGTGCTTTGGTGTTCTTCAAGCACCTTAAATTCATTCTTGAAGTGTTCAAACACATAAGTAAAAAGGACATTATGTGTGGCTCCTGTATCAACAAGAAAACACAAGTTCTTTAGTTTGCCTGATGTTACTATCAGTGGTAAACCAGTCTTTTGCAAACCTAATGTTAGTGGAAATTCCATTATTTAACAAGCCATTTATAGTTGTAATAAATATCTGTCAGTCTCATTTTGGGGAATAATTGGTCTGTAGAATCATAGATTGCATGATAAAGCATTTCTGGTGTAACCATCATACTACTATCACATTGCATAGACAAGAAATCATTTAGTTGTCTTGGGCTGCTTACTCCATCATCTATAATCAAATAATCTGTTTGATTGATTTTTGCCAGTGCTATTTTAGACAAGCCACGGCACATAGCCACAACAACAAACTCTGATTGATGAATTGTATTACGCAAGCTCCATTTATTATGGAATAAGATGCTGAAAGAAAATAGCTCATCAACTTCTCTTGTTTCCACCTTTTCATATTCTTGAAAAATGATAGTCTTTTTGCTCATCTGATGCCCTTTTTTGTAGCCATACCACAAAAAGAAAGGTGTGATGCTTTCTTGTTGAGTCCAAGGTATCACCACAACACCTACAATCACAAACAAGGAAAGCCCACACCTCATGGCATGAGCATTCACTTCCTTACTGCTGTGATTGTTAGTCTTCAAAGTGGTGATTTTAGGACTGTCACAAGTAAGAAGCAAACACTTCTTTTTCTAATATGTCTTGTTAAACTTCTATTCCATTGCTAACTATTTTTGTTATTACTGCAAAATTACGATAATTCTGCAAGAAACAAACATCAAATCAGGCAATTTTATAAAAGTCAATCCATATCAGCATACGAGGTGTGGGCAATTTCTTGTCATGAAGGGATGATAAATATCTCCCCTTGCTCTATACAAAGGTACTGCTTTTGTTACATATCTCTTATTCTCATTGTGTTTTCATTTTAAGGAAGCCCCGAAATATTGATATTATTCCGAGGCTTCATCCAACAATCAAACCATAAATCATGGCTTTTTATTGCCATCGGAGCAAAAAATGCAAAGCACAATCACTCCTAAAAGCAAATTGATAATGGCAAATATGATTTCTCCCATAAGGCAAAGCTAACAATTTCCCACCATAATGGATAAATAGACATACAACCTCCTGTTACTGAATGAACCAAGTATATTCACTCTCCCCATACAAGGCTTTATTCAACCCATCAGCAAGCTGGGTGGCATTATAAGCCCTGTCTAAGAAATTGTCTATGTAGGAAGTCTTATTTGCCCCTGTAAGCAGATTATACACATTCCACATAGAGATTTCTCCTTGATTGTCAGGAAGAGAAAAGTTATCATCATTATAGAAAGACTTGGCTACAATACCTATCTGTGTATCTGTCATAAGCATTTGAGGAAGTCTTTTCTTCTGCTCAGGTGGGAGATATTGGTACAATCTGCTTTTTCCCAAGAATTGAGCAAACTGATGTTCTGTCATATAGCTGTCCTTGAAAGCCCCCATATAATAAAGGTGTTTGGATGCATTGTAATCTTGAAAAAGCTGTATTGCAGCATTGAATAAACTATGCACATCCATTACCTTTAGTTCTGACTTGAAGCCATCAGTAGAGACACACATATTGCAGCATACCATATTCTTAAAACCTATGAAGATTTTGAATTTCTCCATGCCTTTCTTACTGTAAAGATTCTCATGGTTATAAGCCCTTACCCCTCCAATTGTGAGATTGAGCCTGTTGCCATTTATATCTTCATGAATACTTGGTATCTCAAAGCAAAACATCATCCTTTCATAATAGATGGTCTTGTCTTCTTCCAACAAGTCCTTTACTGATTTGTGAATGGCTTCGGGTGTTCTTCCTTTGATGATATGGCTTACTCTGATTTCTGGCAGTTCAATACTCTCATTAGGGAAAACTCTGTTGGCTGCTTCCCATACTGTTTCAATGAAGTTTGGATGTGAAATGGTGATTTCATTGTCCTTGCTGAATACAGGCACAATGCACTCATTCTTCAAATGTTCTATGGTTACCTCTTTGGTATTGGCTTCAATAAAAGGAAGTCTTTTTACTTCCCTTCTTGACAAGACAGGCTCCACTTCTATAATGTCTTGTTTGTTGGGCAAATCTAAGACCCTGCTTGTTCTGCTTGGATAAGTCATATTAGCCTTGACAGGCTGTAACTGCATTGCTTCCATATTTTGTAAAATTGGGGCTATAGTTAATACTCGGTTTGTTCTTCTCCTCTTGCAACTGCATTTTCTTCTGCATGAAGTCAGAAGTCAGTTGCTGATACCATTCAGGGTATTTGTGATAAATGGCAGTCAGTTCCTCAATGGATTTGACATTGATAATTTGCTGCCTTATCATTTCCACATTCACCCCATCATTGCACCAATCAAGGATGATTTGCCCTGTAGTTGGTGTGATGGTGAAATCAGGCTTCCCCATAAACAGGTTAGTCCTGTCCTTGCTTGCAATGGCTTGATGCTTCATGTTGATGTCAAAAACTATGGTAAATTCATAATCTATTCCATCCCTCATTACAGCTTTTAACCCAACCTTTTCAGGAACCATCTTGCCATTTTTCTCATTGAGTACATAATCCTGTTTACATCTCATAGTACAAATGATGTGCTTCTCACTTTGCAGAATCTTCTGCATAAAGGCATTGATTCTTGGAGTGACTTTTTGCCAATTAGTAAAACTATTGCCTTGTAAATTAGCATGATATTCTAACAAATTATCCCAACATTGAGAAATGGAATCTATGATAATGACTTCCATTCCGGCATTCTCACATATTCCTATGGCTTCCATATATGTTTCAGGGGTGAAGTTATTTTGAAGAGGCAAAACATTGTAGTTACCCATATGTGCATATAAATCAGCACTTCCATTTTCACTATCTACAATTGCTATTTTACTCCAATCTCCACACAACCCATAGGCAAGAAGTAAGGCAGAGTAAGTTTTACCACTGCCTGCACATCCTTGAAGAGCAAGTTTTATTTTGGCTTGCTTCTTTGATGAAACTCTTAACTGCATCATATTCAAAATACTATTAATGATTCTACAATTTGAAAATTAAAAAGGCAGTCAGAATTAAATCCAACTGCCAATCTAACATATTTATCTGCATTACAAAGTTGCCAATGTAGGTGCTCCACCATCACCATGCTGATGCAACATATAAAACATATCTCCTGTATCAGGAGAGCATACTTGTGAAATAACAGGCTTTGTAATATCCCCTTTGAGGAATCTTTCACTTACAGCACCTGTTTCACAGCCATACACAAAGAAACATTTCCCTGTATTGGGATTCTGTTTTACATCAATTCTATCCACACCCATCTTTGTTTTAAAGTCAGCAACTGACATTGTTTCAATAAACTTCAAGTTATCCATAATTTATGATTTTAATTGTTGCACATAGGACTATTCCTATGCAAATTCTAAGGAGGAGTAATGAGCCTGTGTAATGAGCTATTTATTCATGTACAGGGGGATTATCCCCACCCTGAGTGATGGGGAGGGTATTTGGATGGTGTAATTTATGCTTTTAAAGACAAGATGGGTTACAAAAAAAATCAGAATTTTTCAGTAGATTTAGCTATACATTATATATGATTGTTTTTCTTTCAGATAAACAATCTGCTCAAAAAGAAATGCGAGCTTCCATGCTTTTGTTTTCATTTATGCAATAGATTGTTATTACTTTGATTAAGAAGTCTATTAATTTCGTCATATTCAAAACCTATAAAATTGAGAACACAACAAATTAAAAGTTTCCGAAGTTTGAATGTTAAATTATATAAGTCCCATCCTTCAAGAGTATGTGGCTTTTTTGATTTATTCATAAAATGTGAATAATAATTCCGTGAATCTACTACTTGTCGACTATTGATATTGTCGTTTTTTAATTTATCAATAACAGAAAATTCTGATATCAAGGTTTCAAGCATTGTTGTTAAATTGGTCTCTTTACGAAATCTTGTACAGAATCCTTCAATAGCTTGTATTACAATTAGAAAATCTATACTTGAAAATACTGTCTTATACTTAATACTATCAATAAGATGTGCCCTTATTGGTGCTATATTTTCTTTATCATTATACCATTTATGAATTATTTGAGGGTATTGTTGGGATATAGAATTATAATCAAATAAATAGTTGTATCTTTTAGTTGAAGGTATGTTGTTTGTATCTCTTTGAATATAAAATATTTGTATGGGATGATAGAATTTTTTCCCATCTTTATATTCTTGATACAATGTTCTGTCATACAATATTATTATGGAACAATTTATAGTCTGCAATGTTGCTAAAGACAGAAACTGTTCAAACAAATATATGTTGGCAAAAAAGTCCTTTATTGAGGTATCATTCTTTTTTAATATGCTAATATAAGTGTATTGTTCTATTTGGGGTGATAAATAATCTCCCTGATAATTTACGCTACCTTTTATATCTATTGTAGTATTTTCATCTACATCTGTACTATTTATCAATATACTTTTAGAATTAAATGATATTGTAGTAGTAAATTCCTCATTAAGTTTGTCTTTCATCATTGTTCCTTTTAAAGCACATGGAGAACACCAATGACTTAATTCAGGAATCGTTACATTGGCTTTATAAAAACACTCTTCCTCAAAATCTTTAAGATGTTTCCCTATAATAAGGAACTGACAGTTGTAATTTACAATGGGGAATGGGCAACTAAAATTTAGACTTGCATATGAATGACAATTTATTAATGTAACTTTTTTAGAATCAGACGTAACCCCATGAATAATATTTTCATCGACACTTTTATCACAAAATAAAATATCAATATCTTTTGAATCAAAAGTACCAATTAATTCTAATTTTATTTTTTCATTAGGAGTATAAGTTAATATTCCCGCAATTTTATTATTGGGATTACTGGGTAACCACCAATATCCTTTATATTCCAACTTCTCATTTAGTTTTATTAACTTATTCATATTTCTATTTTTATAAATGGAATCTCTCCAACAACTTTTGTTAATTCTTGAATCATTATTTCTTTTACAAAGACTTCATTTCCTATGGTTGTACAGATAGAATCATGGATAGTAAAAACAGGAACTTTATGATTGCTTATATTCCATATTTGGAAACAACATCTATGCAAGATGATTTGACTTTCTATATTTTGTAGAATACACGCCAAGGTCTCATGATTTTCTTTTTTTACTAATCTTATCAATTCGTAAATTTGAGGAAAATTTTGTTTGAAATATCTCTTATATATAGGCATAAACCTATTCTTTGAGAATAAGGTCGTTAAAATCATTGTCTTAATGTCATCTCTTTTAAGATTGACATTTTCTCTCTTGTTGATAATCTCTTGCATATATTCATAAACTTTTCCCTGTGATGCTGTTTGAATATAGTTTTCTAAAGCTGTATCATGACAAGTACTTAAAGATAAGACATATTTGTATATTTCCAATAAGTGCTCTTCTTGAATCATGTTCTGAATATTCTGAGATAACATTCCTATATTCAAAGATATATCAGAGTTCTTATCCCAAAAAGATGGATTTAGGAGTAAACACAACAAATAAGGTTGGCTGTTAGAAATATCTACATTTACTAACTTTTGACCATTGTAACTTAAAAATCTACGGTAATCCTTTTGTAAGTTAGTTATAACAGAATGTAATCTATGCACATTGCTATCAATAGATACCTTATAATCACCAATAGCAATACTATTGATGTTATATAGGGCTGCATGATATTGGGTTAGTGGATTTTTTCTTTTAATAAAGTTGTTACGACTTTTATCTCTGTTTATATCCCATGATTGTATTCCTTTACTGAATTTATCCTGCATCATTTGATGAGCATAATTCAAAGCTGCTTCTTCGTCTATCTGTAATCCTTTCGTGGAATACCAATAGGAAAGATAGGGAAAATCTAAGATTGGATTATGGACAAAAAAACCTGTTTCTTTATTGTAAATTTCTTCTTGGATAGATGCAACATTATCTGTGTTTTGTCGAAATGCAGGATAGTCATACCTTACTAAAGGGGCATTTGCATATCTTTTTGTAAACCTATATCCTTTTGATTGTTTCCCTTGGATATATTGTCCCTTTGTTTCCAATACTCCTGTTAATATAAGATAATCAAGGTAGGAGAGATAGTCTTTAAAAAAGTTTCTGATTAGCTTTGAGTTGATTGATACATACCCTGTTTCTGTAATAGAATCTTTATTTCGTGCAGGTATTGAACTTATCAACCCAAGAATATAAATGAATCTAACAGGGTCAAATTTTAAAGAAGAACCAATACCACCATATTTTGATACAGACCGGATTATTCCCCTATTATCCTGTACAAACATATAATCTGTAATTGGATATTGAGCTAAATGAGCTTCTAAATCCAAATTACTTGGAATCAGAGCAAAATAGCCTGAATATTTTAAAGGAATGCCTAAAGAGCTAACAATGGAATGCTTAGGTTCTAATTTATTGAAATATTCTTGAAGTTGGATTTTCTTTTGAATCCAAATCCTATCTTCTATGTAATCAATTCTATTATTCATTATGGTAGGAAATTATTTTAATTGACAAAAATAGCAAAGAATCTCCATGGTTTGACAGACTATAGAGATTCTTTTTACCTACATTGCTGATATTTCTTCAAGCACATACTCCAACACCTTCCTGTTGGCTTCATTCTCCACCTCAAAATCTCTCTCAATATAGATGTCAGTTACCTTCATAGCTTCATCAATATGGTTGAGGGCTGCATGGACTGTGTACTTGTCTATGCCTACCTTATTGACAGCCAAGGTAGCCCATGAATGGCGGGCAGCATAATATTCCAAATCCTCTATCTGTAGGATTTCTCCTATTTGCTTCAAACCATAATTGATGGCTTTGTTGAAAGCATCAGCTGTAGAGTAATGCTGATAGAAGTTGAATACCTTCTTCCCTGTCCTGTCCCTATACTTCTCCACCAAAGGCTTGATAACCTCTATGACCTTTACCTTCATCTTTGCCTTATCATTTCTTCGGGCAGAAGTTTTGGCTCTATAATAGGTAATGACACCATCCCTTATATCTTCACATGAATAGAGGTCTGCTGAGTTCATGCCTATCAGTCCAAATGAGAGGATGAAACAGTCTTTGGCAAGATTGAACCTGCCTGCCTTTTCCCTGCCTCTACAATCAAGAAGATAGGGCATTGCATATATATTCAATATATCCTTAGCTGAAATGGCTCTTTTTCTTGTTGCCTCCTGCTTGGGTATTTTGAAGTTCTCAAAGGGAGAATGGGGAATGAGTATTATGTCCCTATCATAATCATTATACTGCTTCTTGGCTTCATTAAACAGATGCCTGATGCTGCCAAGATATAAGGAAACTACTCTATTGGATGGTATCCTTTTACCTTGCTTCTTGAGCAACTTGATTTTTTCTTCTCTCTTCTTGACAAGATAGTCCATAAAACCTTTTAACAAGGAAGTAGTCAGTTGCTGGATAACCAACTTGTCTTTCCCAAGGAACTGCACAAAGGCATTGATGGCAGATGTATAATTCTCTGCACCTTTGATAGTAGCATGAGTTATCCACTCCCTACTGAACTGGATAAAATCTATCTCTTGGGATTTCATTTGTTCTCCCTTCAAGAGAGCTATAATTTCATCCATAGTGTAGTGGTTTATGTCAATTTGCAGTTTGGCACATTCCTCTTGATAGTGCCTTACTATGGCATCTGCTTCTTGAATGAACTTGGGATTCTTTAGTCTGAAAGACTTGGTTAAGTCCTCTTGTCTGACAAAGATGTTGGTTGCCAGCCTTTTGACCTCTCTATTGTAGGTCATTCTAATCTTTACATTGTAAGTACCATCACTTTTCTGTTTGCTTTTTAGTACCTCTGCTTTGAATGTCAGCATGTTATCTCAAATAATTTGGGAACAACAATAGACCAACATTAGCTGATTTTAGATGTATTTCTGTCAATATTCATAACCCACAGGCAAAAATAAAACTCCCATAAGCCTTTAACTTACAGGAGTTTATCAGTGGACCAGCCAGGGCTTGAACCTGGGACCTCCAGATTATGAGTCTGTTGCTCTAACCAACTGAGCTACAAGTCCGGGAAAACACGAATCGTTTTCGCTGCAAAAGTAGATATTTGCGACGAATTATGCAAGAGCGGGCTTTAAAAAAGTGGAAGACAGCGAGGAGGCACGGCTTTTTTTCCATACCTTTGCGCCCGATTATGACAAGAACTACAACAGATTTCATGGATAACGGTATACGGAACCTTGTGTTCGATTTCGGCGGAGTGCTCATTGACATCGACCCCCGCCGCTGCGTGGAGGAATTTGAGAAGCTGGGCTTCGGTCCGGCGGAAGAGTTGATAGGAAAGTATTGGCAGCGAGGGGTCTTCCGCGACTTCGAACTGGGGAACGTCTCCTCCGAGGTCTTCTGCCAGTCGGTCCGCAACGAGGCAGGACGGCGGGTGACGGACGAGGAAATCATCGCGGCGTGGAACGCCATGCTGTGCGACATCGCACCCGCGAAACTCGAAAGGCTCCTCGAACTGAGAAAGGACTATAAGGTTTACCTGCTGAGCAACACGAACGTACTCCACTGGGAGGCGGCACGCCGCCTCTTCGCCCGCGGAGGACACTCCCTGCAGGACTATTTCGACGACGTCTTCCTCTCCTTCGAGATGCACCAGGCGAAACCCGATGCCGGTATCTTCCAGTCGCTTGCCATGCGGACGGGGCTTTTCCCCCACGAGACGCTGCTCATCGACGATGCGTCCGCCAACTGCGACGTGGCACGCTCGCTGGGGTGGCACACGCACTGTGTGAACCCCGGGGAAGACTGGACTTCCACGATTTAAAACCACTACCGCTATGAACACCAAACCCTGTGTCGCTACAATCGGATTCTTTGACGGTGTGCACCGAGGACACCAGTTCCTCATCAGCCGTGTGAAACACCTGGCGCAGGAGCTGGGGCTGGAGTCGGTTATCATCACCTTCCCGGAGCATCCGCGGACGGTGATACAGCCGGGCTTCCGCATGCAGCTCCTCTCGACCCCGGAGGACAAGCGCCGTCTGCTGAAGGAGCAGGGTGTGGACCGCATCGTCGAGCTGCCTTTCACGCGCGAGCTGTCGTGCTACACGGCACGCGAGTTCATGCTGGAGGTGCTGCAGCGCCGGTTGAAGGTCGACACGCTGGTCATCGGCTACGACCACCGCTTCGGGCACAACCGCAGCGAGGGCTTCGAGGACTACCGGCGTTATGGCGAGGAGATGGGCATGAAGGTGGTACACGCCGAGGCCTGTGTGGTCGACGGGGTGACAGTGAGCTCGTCGGCTGTCCGCCGCTTCCTGGGAGGAGGCGAGGTGACGATTGCCGCCCATTGCCTGGGCTACGAGTATTACCTGGAGGGGACGGTGGTCGACGGTTTCAAAGTCGGACGGACCCTGGGCTTCCCCACGGCGAACCTGCGTGTGGACTGCCCTGACAAGCTGGTGCCTGCCGACGGGGTCTATGCCGTCCGTGTCCGGGTGGACGGGGCGGAGCATGCCGGGATGCTCAACATCGGGGTGCGTCCCACGGTGGACAACGGACGCGAACGTTCGGTGGAGGTACACATCCTGCACTTCTCGGGCGACCTGTACGGACACCGCATGCGTGTCACCTTCGTGCAGCGTATCCGCAACGAACAGAAGTTCGCCGGGCTGGACGGGCTCATGGCGCAGCTCCGTCGCGATGCCGAGGAGGTCGAGCGCATCTTCAGTAATCCTTCTCAATCCTGATAGCCGTATGAAAAAAGCCGTATTCCTTGTTCTTCTCTACTTCGTCTGCCAGTTTGCGGCGACGTTGCCCTTCGTGTTCCTGCATTTGCTCCGGGATGTGCCCGAACCGTTGTCGCTGACGGACCCGGCTGAGCTGGGGCTGTCGGTCCTGCTGTCGAACGTGCTGATGATAGCCCATCTGCTCTACTGGAAGTACGTGCGCCTGGGCGTGCGTTCGCTGACGGAAGTCCCTCTGCGGATGCTGCTGGTGTGCGTCCCGCTGGTGCTGTCGGCGATGTTCGTGCTCAATGCGTTCAACGAGTGGCTGGACCTGCCCAACTGGGGCGAGGCATCCTTTGAGGGGATGAGCCGCACGGTGTGGGGACTGCTGGCGATAGTGGCGGGTGCTCCGCTGGTGGAGGAGATGTTGTTCCGCGGCGGTGTGATGAACCTGCTCCACCGTGCAGGCTACAGTCCGAAGGCGATGATCGTGTGGTCGGCGTTGCTGTTCGGTCTGTTCCACATCAATCCGGCACAGATTCCGTTTGCCTTCCTGCTGGGCCTGCTGCTGGGTTGGCTTTACTGGCGGACGGGCAGCCTGTTGCCGGGCATCCTGTGCCACTTCATCAACAACGCACTGGGTGCACTTGTGCTCCGTTCGGAGCATGCCGACGCGCGCCTTGTCGACCTGATGGGCGGCACGGGTCCGCTCCTTGCAGGCGTCGCCGTGGCAGCGGTGGTGTTTGCCGTCTCCCTCTTCTACGCCCGTCGTTGGCTGAAGGCGGTGAATGGAACTGTGTGGGAGGACTGACGTTTCTGCCCCGTGCAGTAAACACATATTCACCGTGTCAGTCCAGGTCGGTCCGACACGGTGAGTTCAGAGGGTATGGGTACTATCCCACATCAATAGGCTGCTTCAGACAGGGCAAAGACGAGCTTGCTGATAGTGCCGAATCCATCCATCTTGTAGACGGATTTCACATCCCCGCTCTTTTCCAGTAGCAGCTCATGCACTTCCCCGGTCCCATTGGGCAGGTTGAAGGCAATGCCCAGCGTGTTCTCCAGCGGATAATCTTCTTCATACAGCTTCATGAGGGCATCGTCATAGCGGCTGTTGGTCTTGAATTGTATGTCCTGGATGTACGAGCCGGCAGGACCTTCGTAGATGAGGTCAAACTCGTCGGTCGAGAGGTTGTAGATGTACAGGCTGTTCTCCCGGGTGACGAAGTACTGGTTGGGATATTCCCGGCTGACGATGATGCGTGAGCCTTCGTCGAGGACCAGGTAGGGGAGCAGGCTGACCTCCATTTTGGGGAGTTCCTTTCCTCCGACACTGTTGGTGTAGAGAGAGTAGCGCACGTAGGTATTGTTGGAACGCCGGAAGATGAAGTCGATGTAGGTATTCTTGTCATCCCAGGTATTGCCCAGTGCGGTCACGAGCGTCATGTCTTTCAGTGAGCGTTCGCCGGTGAAGAGCAGGGGCTCCAGCTCGGTGAGCATGGCGACGTTGTACATATCCATTCTCACGCGTGTGAGCCCGGTCAGCTTGGTATTGTCCCGTGTGTTGAAGAGGAAGATTTTCTTTTGCCCGTTGTCCCAGATGTAGAGCTTCTTCTCGAAGTAGGTTGCGAAGTCAGCCTGATAGTTCTCGGTTCCGGCGGCGCACTTGAGGGGGTAATAGATGCGGTATCCCGGTGAATAGAGCACTTTCTTGCCGGCAGTGATGAGGCCTCCCAGCTGGCTTCCGTCGGTGAATGCCGTAACGACCTTCTCCTCCGAATTCCGCGGCATCATCTGGCTATACCAGCCGCGCAACTGTGCTTGCGGATTGAAGGGGAAGTAGGCATAGAGCTCGTCTCCTGCCAGGATGTTGATCAAGGCGGCATCGCGATAGCCGTAGCCCATCTGGAGGTAGTTGAAGTCTGTCACCTTGTTGGCGGTGAAGGCTGCATAGAGCGCACTGTCGGGAGCTTCGGGAGTGAGAATCATGGAACGTGTCTTGATGATGTCGGTCCCCTTCCGTACGGCGTTTCCCAGCTTGACTTGTCCGTCTTGTGTGTGGAGCACGAACCAGTTGTTGATGTAAGGCAGGACGGTCTTGATGCGCACTCGCTGGTAGTAGTCCAGGTCTGTGAGCTTGTCATGCAGCTTCATCAGGAAGAAGGTGTCCGTCGGGTGGCTGGGTTGTATTTTGACAGGCAGTGTACGGGCATACAGTGTGTCTGTCCGATTCGTCAGTGACACCCAGGAGCAGACCACTTCATTGCTGTCCACAGGCTGTTCTCCGTCCGTGACATCCACCCGGTAGGTCATGGCCAGCGTGTCGTTTCCCGTCGGCTGGTCATACGTATAGACAATTTCGTTGTCAGATACCCGCCGGAAATCATCGGGCGAGATGAGCAAGGTCAGTTTGCGCAACGGCGTGTAGTCGTAATGCCCTTTGTCCTCGTAGCAGCTCATGGTCATGATGGCACATAGTGTGAGGGGCAGGGCGATGCCGGTTATTAGTTGGTATATTGTTTTCATAAGGTCAAGAAGCTATGTAGGGGTCAAACGTAAAGTCTTTCGGGTGGTCGGGGTGCTCAGCATTGTATTTCTTCAGGGCTGCATTGAGCAGAATCTTGTTGGTGCGCGCACTCCGTGTGCTTTCGAAGTCGGTTGTTTTCAGCACGGTGACCATGAAGGCATGTTTCTCCGGACTGTATTGGCCATAATAGTAGTCATGCAACTCTTTCCAGTAGTCCGGCTTTTCATAGCGGTCGGTAACGACAAATAGGTGTTTCAGTCCTTCTTCCGGTCCTAAGGCGAAGTCCTGTGTCTTTTGTTCCGGGTATATTTCTACCATAGAGGCGTAGTATGCCTGTCTGAGGGCAGGACGGTTGATGGTGACCACGAGTGTGTCCCTCAGTTTTCCCCGGCGGATGACTGCCTGCTGTTGCATCTCCAGGTCTGCGGCACCGGCAATTTCCAGGTTTGCCAATGTCCGGCTGTCGTCGGCAGTCGCCTGTCGTACGCGCAGTGTCACTTGCCGGTCCCGGTCAGCTTCCCATCCCATGACTCTCAGGATAAGTTTTACCGTGACCGTACGTATGGAGTCTCCTGCGAGGGTCGTGTCGTCGGTCTTGACAACGCGTCCTGCAAAGTTGACTTCGTCGACTGGTATCGTCCCGGTGGGGGCGGAGGATTCGAAATAGACACTGTCCATCGCTTCGTCATAGCGCAGGATGGAGTCGTCCTTGCAGCCACAGAGCGTGGCTGCATAGCAGAGGCAGAGCCAGATGTATTTATATCGTTTCATAGTGCTATTTAATAGGTGAAAAGAAATAAGATGTACGACTGTCCATGGGTTAGCGTTGTCCCAGTCCGTGTTCCACTTCATCATCGGGGATGGGGAAGACATAGCGTCCTGTCATTCCTTCAGCCACGGGACACTTGAAGAATGTCTTGCTGTCTGTCCGTTTGAGGAAGAAGAACCATTGCCCTTCACAGAGGAAGTCTTTCTGGTATTCCTTGTCGATGATGGCCATGCGCATGGTTTCGGTGTAGTTCCCGTCGGGGACTACGTCGTACTTGGAGGCGATGCCCCGTGCATGCCGGAGTGTGTTGATGTCATTGGCACTCTGTTCGAGCGAGGCTGTTTCGGCACGTATCAGGAACATCTCCGCCAGACGGATCAAGGGGACATTCCGGGTGGTCTGTCCTTCAGCCGACGCCATGAACTTGCGCGGCATCACCTTGGAGCCTGAGTGGACCATGCCTTCACGGTTCTTGTAACGGATATCATTGATGCCGATACTCAGTGCTTCAAACACTTCCTGTGCATTTTCCAAGGAGAGGTAGAGCGCTTCGGAGCCGGCGGCATTCAGCTGCTCGACGGAGGCCGGGAACCAGTTTTCCACGCGGCCGTTCAGGTCAAAGATGTCGAGCATGAACAGTGACTCGGCTGACAGGGACGGGTCGGCGGCGTTGCTCCTGACGAGTGATAGCCCGCAGTGCCGGATGACATCATCCGCGTATTGGTATGCTTTTTCCCTGTCGCCCGTCCACAGGCATACGCGTGCAGCCAATGCCTTGACGGCGTATAGGTTCATCCGGTATTGGCGGTTACGCAGGAAGGTATTGGGATAGTTCAGCTCTTTGTCTGTACCCACTGGGTCGGCAGCCAGCAGTGCCTCTGCCTCGTTGAGGTCGTTCATGATGTGCATTACCAGTGAATCGGCAGGACAGAGAGGCTTCTTGTCCGGTGTGAGTTCATCGCGCCAGGGCACTGTCTTCAACTGGCGATCGGTGGCATAGACCGGTCCCCACATGCGGAGCAGGTCAAAGTACATATAGGCACGAAGTCCGAGAGCCTCGCCCTTGATGGTATTGAACAGCTCATCACTCAGGTAGCGTTTTCCCTGGAGGTCCAGGTAGTGGAGCAGGTTGTTGTCGTTGGCGATGGCGTTGTACATGCTTTCCCAGATGTGCCTCTGTGCGCTTGTGCTGGTATTGTTCTCTTTGTAATCGTAGAGCTCGGCTTCCACGGTGGGGTTGACTTCTTCGCCAAGCCGGTCATAGCGTTGTTCCAATTGTGAGAGGTAACCATAGGTGAGCGTCTTTCCATAAAGCTCATCTTGGGTGAGCAGCTTGTATACTCCCGTGAGTGCACTCTTGTAGCCTTCTTCGGAGGTATAGAGATGCTTGGTCTTTACGTCGGTCTGTGGTTGTACATCGAGCCAGTCAGCGCATCCGGTGCCTAGCAGCATGGACAGCAAGGCGGGCAGGATGTAGAGTCGGTATGCTTTCATTGTACCTTGGGGTTTTATTTGAACATAATAGACAGATTGAAGTTGATTGTGCGGGCAAAGGGGTAGTTGGTGCCTCGCTCCAGCTTGATGTTGGAGAAACGCGCAATGTCCTGCATCGTCATGCCCACGTTCATGTAACGTATGTAGAGGCGGTCGAGCAGGGTGAGCCGTGTGCCGTCCAACCGGTAGCTGAGGTTGATGGAGGAAATCCTGAACTCGTTGACATTTTGCAGGAAGCGCGAGCTTTGCTTGGTCTCCGAACCGGTGATGGTGAGTGCTTTGTAGAGTGCGCTCCGGTTATTGGGAGTCCATCGCTCGGTCAGTGCGCGCTTGTCCGCATTGTAGGCGAGGTTGACGTTCTCGATTTTGTTGACCAGCGTGGAGTTGTATTGGTCAGAGTCGATGTTGAACATGCAGCCAATGCTGAAGCTGAAGTCTTTCCACACGACACTGTTTGACACCGTGCCGGTGTAGAACGGGGTGGAGTCGCCCAAGGGGACTTTGTCCGCAGCGTCCCAGATGAACGTCTTGTTACCGTTTCGTTTCCGGTAGATTTCCTTTCCGGTTGCCGGGTCGATGCCCAGGGAGGGGACGGTCATGATTTGCGTCGTAGACTGTCCCTCCTGGTAGATGGGCAGGGGAGTGTCGGTCTTTGCCAGGTTCTCGGCGTTCTGTTTGGCAAGGTTGTTTGATATCTTCTTGATGACGTTCTTGTTGTGTGTGCCGTTGGCGGAGATCATCCATTGGAAGCGGCGGCGGGGATTCTCCAGGATGGTGTAGGAGATATTGGCCTGATGCCCGGTGTTAAGCAGCGCTCCAGCATTCTCGGTCATGGATGAGAATCCTACGGAAGGCGACAGGGTGAAGTCGACAAGCAGCTGGTCGGTGTAGTTGTAATAGTAGTTGTAGGAGAGGCGGAGGCGGTTCTTGAGTGTGCTCAGCTCTATCCCGACGTTGGTGTTCCGGGTTTGCGACCAACCCAACCTGTCGTTTCCGATGCCACGCAGCACGGCACCGATGACGTCGGATGACTTGTACGGGTCGGAGAACTCGTCATAAGTGTAGGTCTGCATGCCTTGATAGGACTCATAGTTCTGTGACCCCGTCACACCATACGAGGCACGCAGTACGAGGTTGCTGGCAAGTGTGGTGGGGAACCACTTTTCCTTATGCACGTTCCAGCGTGTACCCACTGACCAGAAAGGAGCCAGTCCCTCACTGGACCCAAAGGAAGAGGCCTGGTCACCACGCAGGCTGAAGTCCACGGAATAGCGCATGTCATACATGTAGCCTACTTGACCAATGAGGCCGATGCTGCGGTTTTTGGAGTCGTTGCCACTCGGAACTGTGGATTTCTTATCAAGCCCGAACAGATACTCGTCCATGCTGTCGTTGGGGTAACCGCGTGCAACGAGCGTCATGCTTTCGCCACGGTTGTCGGACAGCTCGGCGCGGGCAAAGGTCGTGAGCATGTGTTTGCCCAGTGTCAGGTTGTAGGAGAGCGACACGTTACCGGTGATGCCTGTCGTGGTTCCGTTCATCTTGGTGTAGCTTCCTTTGCGGACGATGTCTACCACGCCGTAGCTGATGAACTCCGCATTGTTGGGCGAGACGAACTTGTCGCGTGAGGAGGTGCCGCGAGAGAAACTTACCTCGCCCATCAGGCGTAAGTTGGGCAGGAAGGCATATTCCAGCGAAAGCTGGTTGGAGAAGGTGAATATCTCGCCTTCCTCTTTGTTGGGGAATTGTGTGTTGTAAAGTGGATTGTAGATGTTGATACGGGATCTGCCAACGGCGATAGCCTTGGAGTCGAGGATATTGGTGTACTTCCCTTCTTCGTCGCGTATGGGATAGTAGGGATTGAGCTGTGCGTAGCGGGAGAACTGTCCGTAGGGAGACTCCTTGGTGGTTGTGGAGTTCACCCGTGTCTGGTTGGAGATGTTCAGCTTCCCATAGCGGTAGGTTAGTGTCAGGCTCAGTGACTTGTTGTCGCGCGAGGAGCCTTTCATCACGCCGGGCATGTACATGTCCGATGCACTGAGGCGGTAGCGGAATGCATCGTCGCCTCCCTCAGCCGAAAGGGTGTGCCGTTGGGTAATGGCTGTGCGCAACGGTTGTGAGAGCCAGTAGGTGTCCACCCCTTCTTCGATGTAGCGGCGATAACGGTTGTAAGTGTTCATCTGCTCGGCATTGTCCGTATGGAAAAAGCCGGCTTTCCACTCGGTCTCCAGTTTCTCCTCTGCATTCATCAGGTTGAAGTCTGTCAGGTCGGGATAGGTTACGCCGATGTTGTTTGCATACGTGAAGCGTAAGCGTCCGGCAAGCGGTTTCTTGGTTTCGAAGACCACTACACCGTTAGAGGCTTTTGAGCCGTAGATGGCTGTTGCGGCAGCATCTTTCAGGATGACTACTTCGCTGATGCGCTCAGGTTCCAGGTTCATGATGGTTTCGATGGACACTTGGAAGCCGTCGAGCACGAAGAGCGGCATGTTAGGTATGTTGGCGTAACCGTTGATGAACATCTGCATCTGTTGGGCGTCGCGTTCCAGACCGGCACCGTTGTTGCCCAGCTGCACGTCTCCACGGATGCGGAACTCCGGCATACTGTTCGGGTCAGAGCCCATTTCCTGATTTTCCATGACGCGGAATGAGGGGTCAAACTGCTGTAAGGCCATGAGCAGGTTGTTGGGATTGCGCTTGAGCAGGTCGTCTCCGCTCACCCGTACATATTCGCCCGTGAAGCTTTCCGTGCTGCGTTTCTGTATGCCGGTGACGACGACTTCCTGGGTTATCTGACTGTTGGGAACGAGACGGATGCGCAGGTTACTTGGATTCTTGAGCCGTCGTAAGTCGATGCGTTGTGTCTCGTAGCCTACGTAGGAGATGAGTATGGCTTGGGTACCTTTGGGGACTGTCAGCCGGAACTGGCCCTGTACGTTGGTTACGGTGCCGCCACCTTTCTGTTTTTCCGGATAGATGTTGGCACCGATGAGTCGTTCGCTGGTCTCAGCATCGGTGATTGTTCCGGATAGGACCATCACTTGCTGTTCCTGTTGTGGGCTGTTGGACTGTGGTTGCTGTGCCGACACCGGAAACGGGGTGACGGACAGGGCAAGGCACAACATGCCTGAGTAGAGAATAGGCTTGTGCTTCATGATAATGGTATTTTAAGGATAGGAAGATTCGGGGAGTGCCTGTTTATTTGCTCAAGTGTTTGGTTAGTGTGCGCTCCAATGCTTCACCGCGCAGACCGGTGGCAATCAGCAGTCCGTCCGGACCGATAAGGAAGGTCTTTGGAATGGCGTTGACATCGTATTTTACGGCTGCATCACTGCCCCACGCTTTCAAGTCGCACACGTGGTGCCATGGCATGTCGAGTGTTTGTACGGCTTGTAGCCATGCGTCTTTCTTGTCATCCAATGATACGCTGAGAATGGTCAGGCGTTCACCGTATTTGCGATGAGCTGCCTGGATGTAAGGGATTTCCCGGCGACACGGACCGCACCAGGAAGCCCAGAAGTCGAGCAGGACATACTGCCCCTTGAAGTCGGACAGGCGGATGGACTTGCCGGTAGCGTCAGTTGACTCAAAATCGGGAGCCGGAGCGCCGATGCTGACGGATTTGGCTGCACACATGGCCTGCAGTTCACTGATGTAGGGATGCTCGGTGAAATGAGGGGTTACTGCTGCCACTTCCTGACGTAATTCATCGGCCGTCATGCTGCCGGCAAGCGTATTGCGCAGTAGCATCAGACCGAAAGGCTGCTGTTTGTAGCGTTCGTAATACGTCCGGGTAATGGCGCGTGCACGCGCCGTGCTCGACTTGGACCGTTGCTCGAAACGTGCCGATTGTTCTTCCTGGCTGAGATTAGGGGTCAGGTAGGCTTCGATGAGTGCGGCGTTCACCACGCTGTCCTTGGTCGAATAGGTGATGTCGGCACGGTAGGCATGGAAGATGGCATTGTCGAGTGTGCCACCCAGGTCGCTGGTATAGATATAGGCGGGGTTGCCTGTTTTGATACGGGTGGTGCCGTCTTCCAGGAAGAAGGGACAGGTGCGGCGACCGTAAGACACATTGGTCATGATGAAGGCGAGTCGGGGATGTTCGACATGTGAACCGCTGAAGGTGTAGTGTCCATCCTTGACTTCGGTACTGTCAATGGGCACGTACTGACGGTTTGTCTCATCGACCAGGTAGATTTTCCCTTGGTATGCAGGGTCTATTGAACCTTGGATGGTGTAACTGTGCTGTTGGGCATGGAGGGTAGTGTTGAATGCTCCGAAGGTGAGGGAGCACAAAGCCGTGATGGCTGAGAGTTTGTAATTCTTCATATGATGAAAGGATAGGATTGAATATGCTGGGGACTTGTTCACTGGGGAGGAGAGAGCCACGTTGCTGCAGGGATGATTAAGGCAGTGCACCGGTTTGGTCTGGTGTACATGTTCGTATGATATATGAATGGGGAACACACATCTTTCCCTCCTATAATTCTCCTTCATAGGCTTCTTACTAAACTTTAGATGATACGTCTGGATACACAGGATGGATATCCATGCGGCTTCAAAAGTATTCAGTTTGTGCTAGAAAAGCAAATATCGGGTGCTTTTTTTGTGGATGGGAAGCAAATATTATCTGATGTGGTCGTTTTTTCTTTCTTCCTGGCCGTCCTTCCCCCTTCCCTTTCCCTTTCATGGATTAAACGTAGTGTACCCCTTCAGTTCGGTGCGCAGGGCGTCGGACTTGCCATGGACCAGCTTGTCGAGCAGTGCCCAGAAGCGGGGGCTGTGGTTCATCTCCACGGTGTGGCACAGCTCGTGGAGGATGACATAGTCGACCAGGTGCTCGGGCAGGAGCACGAGCGAGCAGGACAGGTTGATGTCCCGACGTGCGGAACAGCTGCCCCAACGGCCTTTGCTCGTATTGATTTTCACGCTTTGGAAGGGCAGTCCTGCCTGTTCCGACAGGCGGCGGATGCGTGGCGGAAGCACCTCTTTGGCACGTCGGCGCAATGTCTCCTGGATGATGCCGCGCAGCCACGGCTGCATGCCTTCGTCATGGAAGTCGGTGCCGGGAGGACAGAGTAGGGTGAAGTCGCCCTCGCGACTGCGCATCTGGAACCCCTTGCTTCCGCCATACTCCACGTGGAAGCGGAAGAGCGGGGCGTCGATGCGGAAGTCCGGGTCGACGAAGGTGGAGGGGCGCAGCTGTTGCAGCCGCTGCCTGACTTCCGTGCGACAGGAGTCGAGGAACAGGCGGATGCGTGCTTCGAGCGTGCCGGGAGGTACGGTGACGACGATGTGTCCGTTGGATTCGATACGGAGGATGAGCCGGCGCGCCCGTCGGTTGATGCGGATGTAGACGGTGCCGAACTCGGAGTCGGTGATTCTGAACAGTTCTGCCATAGCGGTGCAAAGGTACGCATAAAAACTCTGACGGACCACTGCTCACGCGGTAGTCCGTCAGGGTATTGTATTCTACAAATGTTGAGAGAATTGAAACTTCACAGCCTCGTTATTCTTTGTTCTTGTAAGCATGAATTGTTTACAGTCTTAAGCAAATGAATTGTTTCTATAATAAAGCAAATAAAATTCCTTGTTCTCACTCCTTCCGGCTTGTGGCGGCGGCGGGCACCATCGTGTGCGTAAGCTGCCGGATGAACGCGTGGTTCATGTCGCCGGTGAAGTTGATGACCGTGAACTGTTTCCCTACCTGGCGGAGCAGCACCAGCTCGACAATCTCGGTCTTGTGCTCGCGGACGAAGATGCGGCAGTGATCCTTCCCTTCGTCATACGAAGCCAGTTCCTTGAAGCGGGCGGAGTTCTTCCGTGCCATCTCTTCGGCATGCTTGAAGTAGGTTTTGCCCTGCCTGCCGGCATTGACAATCTGCATGCTCTTCAGGCGCGAGATGATGTCCGCCATTCCGGTCGTGTCGTTTTCACCGATGCCGTGGTCGAGAATCTCCTCCATCATTTTCGGACTGACGCTGATGCAGTGCAGGAGGCTGTCGCCCTCATGCTCCGCCATGTAACGTGAGGCGAAGTCCTGTGCCTGCGTGACTGTGGCGATGAGTGCCAGCAGACACACGGTGAGCCATGTGCGCCTCATTGGACTGCCTGTTTAGGGGCGGTGTCGGCGACGCTGTCACTGTCATGCACCTGCGATTTCTGGAAACTCTCCGACACGATCTGCAATGCCTCCGAGACGGTCCCATAGGCCGACTGCGGGTCGGTGTAGGTGTCCTGGTAAGCGTCGTAGTTGTAGTCGGTCTGTCGGCTGCGGTCAAAGGAGTGTTGGGCGACCGTGCCCAGCGACAGCATGACGGCAACGACGGCGGCTGCCTTGAAGAGGGGCATCATGCGGCGGCGCATCGGGAGGCGGCGTGCCTTGACGCTCGGACGTTCGACCTGCGCGAGGATGCGCTCGTCGAAGTCTTCGCCCAGGTGCAGGTCCGCAGCTGCATCTTCGTAGGCAAACAGACTCTTGTAGGGAAGCAAATGAGCAGGTACTTCTTTCTGCCGGAAGAAGGCACGCAAGATTTGCTCTTCCTCCACGGAGGTTTCGCAAGCCCAGTAGCGTTCGAGTAACTGTTCAATATACTTATAGTCCATAGTCGTTTATTTCGGTGTATTGTTGTTTTATCTTCTGGCGGGCGCGGAACAGGTTGACTTTTACTTGCTCTTCGCTCACGCCGACGATGTCGGCTATCTCCTTGTAGCTTTTCCCTTCGACGTCCCGCAGCTGGAGGATGGTGCGCTGCTTCTCGGGCAGCCCGCTGATGAGGCGGTGGATGAGCGCCATCTGCTCATTGCGTACGCAGAGCGAGTAGGGGTCGGCACTGTCGGGGGTGTTGGCATTGCTCTCGGTCAGTTCCTCGTTTTGGGATTCCTTGAGCTGGCTCCGGTCGATGGCGAGATTCCGGCAGACCGTGAGGCAGTAAGCCTCTACCGATTCCATGCCTTCCCACTCATCGCGGCGTCCCCACACCCGCAGCATCGTGTCCTGTACGACATCTTCTGCTTCCGCACGGTTCATGGTGATGCGGAGTGCCAGCCTGAAGAGCTTGTCCTTAAGCGGCAGGATATCGTTTCGGAAGTTGATAGCTTGCATCGTGTTTCTATATAGATGACGGTCGACTGGCTGAAAAGTTACAGGGGATGGGTGAATTTTTTTTGCTTAAGCCTGGATGAGGGTGCCGGAGTGCCCGTCGATGGCGTCGGCGCGTGTGATGATGACGCGCTTCACGCCGGCTTCGATGGCGGCAAGGGCATTCTCAATCTTGGGTATCATGCCGCCGGCGATGGTGCCGTCGGCGGTGAGTGCCTCGAAGCTCCGGCGGTTGAGGCTGGGGATGACGCTGTCCTCGTCGTCGGGGTCGCGCAGCACGCCTTTCTTCTCGAAGCAGTAGACCAGCGTCACGTCAAACCGGGCAGCGAGTGCCCGGGCTGTCTCTGAGGCGATGGTGTCGGCGTTGGTGTTGAGCAGGTTCCCGGCGCCATCGTGCGTCAGGGGAGCCATGACGGGGACTACGCCGCGGGCAATGAGGTCGCCCAGCAGACGGGCGTCCACCCGCTCGACGTCGCCCACGTAGCCATAGTCGATGTCTTTCACGGGGCGTTTCACCGAGCGGATGACGTCCATGTCGGCTCCGGTCAGTCCCAGGGCGTTCACGCCGCGTGCCTGGAGTCCGGCGACAATGTTCTTGTTGACGAGTCCGCCGTAGACCATCGTGACCACGCGGAGGGTTTCGGCGTCGGTGATGCGGCGTCCGTCGACCATGCGGCTTTCGATGCCGAGCTGTTCGGCAATCCGGGTGGCCGAGCGTCCGCCACCATGTACGAGCAGTTTGTGCCCGCTGATGGCGGCGAAGTCGGTGAGCAGGCGTTGGAGGCTGGAAGCCTCCTCTACAATCTTTCCGCCTACTTTGATGAGGGTAAGTGAGGGCATAGAATCCTGTTTAGTTAATGAGTGTAAGGGTCAGTGAATGCTTGCTGCCTACTCCAGGTACGTGTACCCGTAAAGCCCGGAGCGGTAGTTGGAGAGGAACTCCTTACCCTCCTCCAATGAAATCTTTCCTGACTTCACGGACTTGGTGACCCAGGTCTCCAGGGTGCGGACGAGCTTCTTGGGGCTGTACTGCACGTAGTCCAGCACCTCTGCCACGGTCTCGCCATCGATGAGCTGGTCGATGCTGTAGCCCTTGTCGTTCACGCTGATGTGTACGGCGTTCGTGTCACCGAAGAGGTTGTGGAGGTCGCCCAGTATCTCCTGGTAGGCACCCACGAGGAATACACCTATATAATATGGGTCCTTCCCCTTGAGCGAATGCACGGGGAGGAAGTTCGAGATGTTGCGGGTCGAGATGAAGTTCGCAATCTTCCCGTCCGAGTCGCACGTGATGTCCTGCAACGTCGCGGAGCGGTCGGGGCGTTCGTCGAGGCGCTGGATGGGCATGATGGGGAACAGCTGGTCGATAGCCCACGAGTCAGGCAGTGACTGGAAGAGGGAGAAGTTGCAGAAGTACTTGTCCGCCAACAGTTTTCCCAGCGAGTGAAGTTCCTCGGGGGCATGCTTCAGGCGTTGCGCCATCTGGTGTATCTCACGGGTGACCGACCAGTAGAGACGCTCGATTTGCGCGCGCGTCTTCAGGTCGACGATGCCGTGGCTGAAGAGGTCGAGTGCCTCCTCGCGTATCTGCTGCGCGTCGTGCCAGGCTTCGAGCATGCGGCTCTGGTTGAGGTTGTCCCAGATGTCGTACAGCTCCTGCACCAGCTCGTGGTCGTCGGGGCTGACCTCCCACTCCTCGTCCATCTCGGGCAGGCTCGCCGTTTCGAGCACCTCGAAGATGAGCACCGAGTGGTGGGCGGTCAGGGCGCGTCCGCTCTCGGTGATGATGTTCGGGTGGGGGATGTTGTTCTTGTCGGCGACGTCGACAAAGGTCGATATGGAGTCGTTGACGTACTCCTGGATGGAGTAGTTCACGCTGCTCTCGCTGCTCGACGAGCGTGTCCCGTCATAGTCCACGCCCAGGCCTCCGCCGATGTCGACGAACTCCACGTTGAAGCCCATGGCGTGCAGTTGCACATAGAACTGCGAAGCCTCGCGCAGGGCAGTCTTGATGCGGCGTATCTTGGTGATCTGGCTACCGATGTGGAAGTGGATGAGGCGCAGGCAGTCCTTCATGTCCTTCTCCTCCAGGATTTGCAGCGCCTCGAGCAGTTCGCTCGACGTGAGTCCGAACTTGCTGGCGTCGCCGCCGCTTTCTTCCCACTTGCCGCTGCCCGACGAGGCGAGCTTGATGCGTATGCCCAGGTTCGGCCGTACGTTCAGCTGCTTGGCAAGGCGGGCGATGAGCTGGAGCTCGTTCATCTTCTCCACGACGAGGAAGATGCGCTTGCCCATCTTCTGGGCGAGCAGGGCGAGCTCGATGTAGCTTTCGTCCTTGTAGCCGTTGCAGATGATGAGCGAGTCGCTGTCGGTGTTCATGGCTATCACCGCATGCAGCTCAGGCTTCGAGCCTGCCTCCAGTCCGAGGTTGAACTTCTTGCCGTGGCTGATGATTTCTTCCACCACGGGGCGCATCTGGTTGACCTTGATGGGGTAGATGATGAAGTTCTGCGCCTTGTATCCGTATTCCTCGGAGGCAATCTGGAAGCAGCGGGCAGTCTTCTCGATGCGGTTGTCCAGGATGTCCGGGAAGCGGACCAGCACCGGGGCTGACATGTCACGCAGCTGGAGCTCGTTCATGAGTTCCTTCAGGTCGACGCTGACGCCGTCCTTGCGGGGGGTGACTACGACATGTCCCTTCTCGTTGATACCGAAGTAGGAAGTGCCCCAACCTGTGATGTTGTAGAGCTCTTCGGAGTCCTCAATACGCCATTTTCTCATTTCTAGTCTGTGTAAGTGTTTGTTTTATAGGTTTAACATAGTTCGCAATTGTTCGAGTGACGCTTGTATCTGCTGGCGGGTCTCCAGCAGGTTCACGTCGAAGATGTAGTTGGCACGCTCGTAGAACGGTGCCCGCCGGGCGAGCGACTCGGTGATGTAGGCACGCATCTCCTCGTCGGTCTTGCCGGCGAGCAGGGGGCGCTTCTGCCTGCCCGGCAGCAGGTGGCGGAAGAGCACCTCGGGCGTCGCCTTCAGGTAGACGGTCTGTGCCTGGCGGTTCATGTAGTCGATGTTGTCGAAGAAGCAGGGAGTGCCGCCGCCGGCAGCAATCACCACGTCCTCAAACTCCGCCACCTCGTGGAGCATCTCGTGCTCGATGCGGCGGAAGCCCTCTTCACCCCGTTCCTCGAAGAGCCGGGTCACGGTGCGGCAGAAACGGTTCTCGATGTACCAGTCGAGGTCGAAGAAGGGCAGGCCCAACTCCCGGGCGAGGGCGTTGCCCAGCGTTGTCTTGCCGGAGCCCATGTACCCGATCAGGATGATTCTTGTCATTACGTATGTTGTAGGGACGCACGGTGGGTGCGTCAGGGTTGTTTGGTGTCTGTTGGTTGTTCTCTCCGCCGGTGTGCAGGCGGACGGTCTCCCCTCCGTCGGGGAAGGCTCACTTGCGCTTGGCGAACCGGCGGCCCTTCGTCGAGGCGGGTTTCTCGTCCTGCTCCTTGATGATGGCAAGGCAGTCGGTAAGCTCCAGGTCCTTGGGTTCCACCTTCAGTGTCTTGGGCAGACGGTAGTTGTTGCCCTTGTAGGTGATGTAGGGACCGTAGCGTCCGTTGAGAATCTCCAGCTCCGGCTCCTCGTCAAAGCGCTTGATGTGCTTCTGCGCCTCGGCGGCACGCTTGGCAAGGATTAGCTCCACGGCCTCGTCGTAGCTGAAGGTCATGGGGTCGGCGCCCTTCGGCAGGGAGATGAACTTCCCGTCGTGACGCACGTACGGACCGAACTTGCCCGTCCCGATGATGACCGGCTTGCCCTCGTAGTCGTCGAGCGTGCGGGGCAGCTTGAACAGCTCCAGCGCCTCGTCGAGCGTGATGGTCTCGATGGACTGACCCTTGTTGATTTGCGCGAAGCGGGGCTTCTCCTCGTCGTCCGCCGAACCAATCTGTACCACGGGACCGAAGCGTCCGATTTTCACGAACACCGGACGGCCGCTGACGGGGTCGGTGCCCAGTTCGCGTTCGCCCACCTTGTGCTCGGTCTTCACGGCAAGGGTCTGCTCGACCATCGGTTCGAACTCGCCGTAGAACTGGCGGATGAGCGTGGTCCACTGCTTGTCGCCCTCGGCTACCTCGTCAAACTCCTTTTCCACGCTGGCGGTGAAGTTGTAGTCCATGATTCCGGGGAAGTATTGCAGCAGGAAGTCGTTGACCACCGTACCCACGTCGGTAGGCAGCAGCTTGCCCTTCTCGCTGCCGGCGGTCTCGCTCCGCGTGGCGGTGGTGAGTCGCCCTCCGCTCAGGGTGAGGACCTTGTAGGTACGTTCCTCGCCGGGCTTGTCGCCCTTCTCGACGTAGCCGCGCTGCTGGATGGTGGAGATGGTCGGAGCGTAGGTCGACGGGCGTCCGATGCCCAGCTCCTCGAGCTTGCGCACGAGACTCGCCTCGGTGTAGCGCGGCGGGTGCTGTGTGAAGCGTTCCTGAGCCACGATGCGTCCGCAGTCGAGCTTCTGGCCCTTCTTGAGCGGGGGCAGCAGGCGGCTCTCGTCTTCCGTCTCCTCGTCGTCGAGTGACTCGCGGTAGACACGCAGGAAACCGTCGAAGGTCACCACTTCGCCCGTAGCGACGAAAGTCTCGCTCATGCCCGTGAGGGCGATGGTCGCCGTGGTCTTCTCCAGTTCGGCGTCCGCCATCTGGGAGGCGATGGTGCGCTTCCAGATGAGGTCATAGAGCCGCCGTTCCGCCGAGTCCGCCTCGATGGTCTGGTGCTCCATGTAGGTCGGGCGGATGGCCTCGTGCGCCTCCTGCGCTCCCTTGCTCTTGGTGGTGAACTGGCGTGTCTGCACGTAGCGTTCGCCCATGAGCTGTGTGATGGCCTCGCGGCTGGTGCCGATGGCGAGCGAAGAGAGGTTCACCGAGTCGGTACGCATGTAGGTGATGAATCCGGATTCATAGAGCCGTTGGGCGACCATCATGGTCTGCGCCACGGTGAAGCCCAGCTTGCGTGCCGCCTCCTGCTGGAGGGTGGAGGTGGTGAAGGGCGGTGCCGGCGACTTTTTCATCGGACGGGTGGTGATGTCCTGCACGGTGAACTCCGTGTGGCGGCACTTCTCCAGGAATGCCTTCGCCTCGTCCTCGGTCTTGAAGCGGGTGTTCAGCTCGGCACGTATCTCGGCGGGCCGTCCGTCGGCGTCGGTGGTCGAGAAGACGGCGGTCACACGGAAGGAAGCTTCGCTGTGGAATGCCTGGATTTCCCGTTCGCGCTCGACGATGAGGCGGACGGCGACGGACTGCACCCGTCCCGCAGAGAGGGCAGGCTTGACCTTCCGCCAGAGCACGGGCGAGAGCTTGAAGCCGACGATGCGGTCGAGCACCCGTCGTGCCTGCTGCGCGTTGACGAGGTTGATATCGATGTCCCGCGGATGCTCGATGGCCCGCAGGATGGCATTCTTGGTGATTTCGTGGAACACGATGCGCTTGGTGTTCTCGGGCTTCAGTCCCAGCACTTCATAGAGGTGCCAGGAGATGGCCTCTCCCTCGCGGTCCTCATCGGACGCAAGCCACACCATGTCTGCTTTCTTGGCTTCCTGTTTGAGTTCGCTGACCAGTTTCTTCTTCTCGGCAGGGATTTCATAGTCGGGTTCGAAGGTGTCGGTATTGATGCTGAACTCTTTCTTCTTCAGGTCGCGGATATGACCGTAACTGGAGAGCACTTTATAGTCCTTTCCCAGAAACTTCTCGATGGTTTTAGCCTTGGCAGGTGACTCAACAATGACCAGATTCTTTTGCATGTGTGTCTTTGTTAATAATTTAACGTGCGGCAAAAGTAGGAAAAAAGAGAGATTACACCATATTATAAGGTCTAAATCTGTATTTTTTTGCGAAAACACCGTTTCAATGGACGATAGACACCGTTTCAATTGACAATTGACAATTGACAATGGACAATTGCCCTTCGGTGTGCGGACATGCCTACAAGGCGGCGAATGTAGGGGCGACATAACACAATTGACAATTGACAATGGACAATTGACAATTACCTTGCGGCGTGGGGGATGTGACTGCAAGGCGATAATTGTCCATTGTCAATTATCAATTGTTAATTGAATATGTTGGACCGGGTGAGCAGACCGGTCGCCCCTACATTGCCCGCCTGTCGATTTTGTCACAATGATATTGTTTTTTCAGTTTTAACATCACAATTTCCCGATTCGGCGTTTTCAGGTAACGCGCATTTTGGCAATTTTGTCCCAATTGGAAAATTGTGCGTTAAATATTTTAAGATACACCCTTCAGAACGCATCGAAATAAACCGTTATTCACATATTTATGCTGTTTATAACGCAAAAAAGACATCCGCCGAACCCATTTCTGCGGTCGAAAGCACCTGTGATTGGCTTCGTACGGACGAACGACTACCGTCGTACGGACGTGTCCGCACCGTCGTGGTCGTTCGTCCGTACGAAAACAGGGACCTGTTTTCATTTTTTAGAGCGCAAAGGGGTACTATTCCGAAGGTGTGAAATTGCGTCCGTCCGTGTGAAAAGACAGACGAAGGGACACAAATGGACGTAATAACAAGGCAGAAGGAAAGGAAACGGACGGAAACTTCGTCAATGTGTATTTCGCGAATCGCCCGAGAAGGCCCTTCCCGGTCACCAATCCGTATTTGGATGCAACGAAGCCCCTTCTCGCGCGATTCGTTTGACGTTTTGACAAAACGACACAACCGCTTTCCAATGGACAATTGACAATGGAAACGTTGCGCTTTGCCCCTCCGATTGTCTTTTCACAAAAAAAAGCGTAAGTTTGTAGCCTACTAATCATGAAGGCAGAAAATGGAGAAATACATCTTCGAACTCACGATGAAGGTGCGCGACTATGAGTGCGACCTCCAAGGCATCGTCAACAATGCCAATTACCAACACTATCTGGAACATACCCGACACGAGTTCCTGCACACCACCGGTGCCAGCTTCGCACGCCTGCACGACGAAGGCATCGACCCCGTCGTGGCACGCATCAACATGGCATTCAAGACGCCGTTGAAGAGCGGCGACGAGTTTGTCTCGAAGCTCTACCTGCGCAAGGAGGGCATCAAGTACGTCTTCCATCAGGACATCTTCCGTCTGCCCGACGGGAAGGTGAGCCTCCGCGCCACCGTCGAGACCGTCTGTCTGGTCGACGGACGGCTGAGCGACAGCCCCCTGTTCGACCAACTCTTTGCCCCCTATCTCCATGGATGAGCGCGAGACCTTTGCCGCCCTGGTGCTCCACTTCGCACAGGGTGTGGGCATCGCCGGCGCGCGGAGGCTCCATGAGCACTTCGGCTCCCTGGCGGCTGCGCTCGAACACCCGGACGAGCTGCCACGGGTGCAGGGACTGACCGACGAGGCACGGGCGTCGCTCGCCGACCCCTCCCTGCGCGAACGGGCGCACCGGGAGTGGGACTACGACGCGTCGCACCGTGTCCGCTGCCTGAGCTTCCTCGACGAGGCGTACCCGGCACGGATGCGGATGCTGCCCGACGCCCCGCTGGTGCTCTTCTACTGCGGGTCCGCACCCCTCAACCGGGCGCGCGTGGTGTCCGTCGTGGGCACCCGCCGCGTGACGGACTACGGGCAGAAACTCTGCTCCCGGTTCCTCTCCGAGCTGAGCCAGCTCTGTCCCGACGTGCTGGTGGTCAGCGGACTGGCGTACGGCGTGGACATCAGTGCCCACCGGGCGGCACTGGACAACCGGCTGGACACCGTCGGGGTGCTGGCACACGGACTCGACCGCATCTATCCCTATGCCCACCGCAGCGATGCCGGGCGGATGGTGCGCCGGGGCGGTCTGCTGACGGAGTACCACATCGGGACGGAGCCGGAGCGTCAGAACTTCGTGCGCCGCAACCGCATCGTCGCCGGCATGAGCGACGCCACCGTCGTCGTGGAGTCTGCCGCCCGTGGCGGTTCACTCATCACCGCGCGCCTTGCCGGGGACTACCACCGCCCCTGCTTCGCCTTCCCCGGACCCGTGGGCGCCCCCTGTTCGGAGGGGTGCAACAACCTGATTCGCCAAGGGCGGGCGGTGCTCCTGCAGAGTGCCTTTGAGCTGGCGTCGGCATTGGGCTGGGTGGGCAGTCAGCCGGCGGCACAGCCCGTGCAGCCCTCCCTCTTCACCGAGCTGAGTGACGACGAACGTCAGGTGGTCGACCGTCTGCGTCGGTCCCCCGAGGGTATCTCCACCGACGCCCTGTCCGCCGGGACGGGCCTCTCCGTCCAGCAGCTCAGCACGACCCTCTTCGGGCTGGAGATGAAAGGGCTGGTACGTCCGCTGGCAGGAAACGGGTATCAATTGACAACCAGTTCAATTGACAATTGACGATTGACAATTGACAATTGACATTGCGGTGCGGTGTTAGACGCGGATGAGACGTGAACAGCCCGAGACCGCACGACACTCATTCTTTGCTATTTTGCCATCATCACTGATCAATCGCTAATAAATAGGATATGAAACATTTGCACATCACTCTCTTCCTGCTCCTGACGCTCTGCGTCCGGGGTCTGTCCGCCCAAGGGCTGGCAGGCGACTGGCAGGGCAAGCTGGACGTCGGCTCGATGAAGCTGCGTCTCGTGACTCATTTCGAGCAGACGGACGGAGGCTGGTCCGGTACACTGGACTCGCCCGACCAGGGCGCACGGGGCATCCCCATGGATGCCGTCACACGGACGGACTCGCTCGTGACCTTCACCGTCGCGGCGCTGGGCGTCCGCTACACCGGGGTCCTGCGGGGCGACTCGCTCATCGACGGGACCTTCCAGCAGGGGGCGGCATCGCTTCCGCTGCGCCTGACCCGGGGCGTGGAACAGGTGCGCCGTCCGCAGACACCCCGTCCGCCCTTCCCCTACCGCAGCGAGGAGGTGACGCTGCCCGGTGCGGACACGGGCGTGACCCTCGCCGGGACGCTGACCCTCCCCGAGGGCGGCAAACCCCGTCCGGCGGTCATCCTGCTCACGGGCAGCGGCACACAGGACCGTGACGAGACCATCATGGAGCACAAGCCCTTTGCCGTCATTGCCGACTGCCTGACGCGCCGGGGCTTTGCCGTCCTGCGCTGTGACGACCGGGGAGCGGGTCGGTCGACGGGCAGTGCCGCGTCAGCCACGACGCTCACCGGTGCCGCCGACGCCTCGTGCATGATGGACTACCTCAAGGCGCGTCCGGAGATAGACCCGTCGCGCATCGGTCTGCTGGGACACAGCGAGGGGGCGGCGATGGCGTTCCACACCGCCGCACAACGGGATGACGTGGCGTTCGTCGTCTCCCTGGCAGGTCCGGGCGTGAAGGGGGACAGCATCCTGCTGAGGCAGAACGCCGACCTGGCACGGCTGGAGGGCATGCCCGAGGGACGCGTGGAGTCGCTCTGCCGCCTGCTGCGGCAGGTGTATGCGCTGGCTGAGAGCGAGCTGCCAGCCGACGTGCTGCTCGACCGTCTGGTGACCCTCTACGGCGGACAGACGGGCCGTCAGCTGACCGATGCCGAGCGCGAGCAGCTCCGCCGTCAGCTGAGCACCTTCTGCACCCCGTGGATGCGCGGCTTCCTGCGCCATGACCCGCAGACGGACCTGAAGGCGGTCCGCTGTCCCGTGCTGGTGCTCAACGGGGAACGCGACACGCAGGTGGACGCCACGGTGAACCCCGACGCCATCCGCCGCGCCCTGCCCGACGTGCCGGGACGCCTCGTGACGGTGAAGCGCTACCCCGGTCTGAACCATCTCTTCCAGCACTGCACCACCGGGCTTCCCGCCGAGTACGCCTCCATCGAGGAGACCATCAGCCCGGAGGTACTCGCCGACCTCGCTGCCTGGATGGAGGCATTGCCGTAAAAAATCGCCCTTCCTGCTCCGCTTGTCGGAAAACCGCCGTATCTTTGCACGGGCGTTACGCCCTTGTGCTATCAAACTGACGACTTATGAAACATGTGCTTACACACTGCTTCCTGCTGGCCTTGCTGCTGCTCACGGGCGCTTCGTGCCGTCCGGGCGGGGCGGAGGCGGAAGGCGGGAAACCGACGCTCACCGTGACCCTCGAACCGGTGCGCTACTTCGCCGAGGCGATTGCCGGCGACCGCTTCGAGGTGAACTGCATGGTGCCTGCCGGCAGCAGCCCGGAGACCTATGACCCGACACCGCGCCAGCTGATGGAGCTCGCCGCGAGCCGCGCATACCTGCGCATCGGCTACATCGGCTTCGAGCAGGCGTGGATGGACCGTCTGGAGGCGAACGCACCGCAGATGCAGGTCTTCGACCTCTCCGAGGGCGTTCCGCTCATCCGCGAGGCGGACCATGAGCACGAGGGGCACCGCCATGCCGGCGGCGTGGAGCCGCACCTCTGGAACTCGCCTTCGAACGCACGCATCATCGCGCGCAACGTCTGTGCCGCCCTCTGCCGGCTGGACAGCCTGCACCGCGGGGAGTATGCCGCACGCCTGGACAGCCTGGAGGGAGTCATCACACGGACGGACAGCCTCGTGCGCCGTCTCCTGTCCGAGGGGGCGCCTCGCGCGTTCCTTATCTATCACCCGGCGCTGTCCTACTTCGCCCGTGACTACGGACTGACGCAGCTCTGCCTGGAGGAAGGCGGCAAGGAGCCTTCGCCCGCCCACCTGCAGACGCTCATCCGCACGTGCCGCGAGCAGGGCGTCCGCACGGTCTTCGTCCAACGGGAGTTCGACAGCCGCAACGCCGAGCTGGTGGCGCGGGAGCTGGACGCCCGTCTGGTGACCATCAACCCGCTCAACTACCATTGGGACGAGGAGCTGGTGGAGACCGCCCGGCAGCTGGCAACCGACTAGTGTCCCCGCCGCCATTCATCTTATCCTACGACTATGACAACGAATCCCATCCTCACTCTCGAACATATCACGGCAGGCTACGAGCAGAAGGTCGTCCTGCGCGACGTGAACCTGACGGTCTATGACCGCGACTTCCTGGGCGTCATCGGACCCAACGGAGGCGGCAAGACGACCCTCATCAAGGTCATCCTCGGCCTGCTGGCGCCACTGTCCGGCAAGCGCAGCTTCTTCCGCGACGGGCGTCCCACGGACGGTCTGAAAATGGGCTACCTGCCGCAGTACAACCAGATAGACAAGAAGTTCCCCATATCGGTGGAAGAGGTCATCCTGTCCGGACTGAGCGGCGAGAAGGGACTCCTGCGCCGTTACACGGAGGAACAGCGTGCCCGCGTCCGTGAGGTCGTGTCGCGCATGGGCTTGGAAGGCTTCGAACGGCGCCCCATCGGACAACTCAGCGGCGGACAGATGCAACGTGCACTGCTGGGCCGCGCGGTCATCTCGCAACCGGACCTCGTCATCCTCGACGAGCCGAACACGTACATCGACAAGCGTTTCGAGGCGAAGCTCTACGAGCTGTTGGAGGACATCAACCGGCGCTGTGCCATCATCCTGGTGAGCCACGACATCGGTACCATCCTGCAGACGGTGAAGACCATCGCCTGCGTCAACGAGACACTCGACTATCACCCCGACACGGAGGTCCCCGTGGAATGGATTGACAAGCACTTCGGCTGTCCCATCGACCTGCTGGGACACGGCAACCTGCCCCATCGGGTACTGAAGAGCCATTGCTGCCACGCCGACGACCCTTCCCGGGAGTAGACGGAGGTCCGCCCCTCCCTATCGGTTAAATAAACTTATTAAACAAAGAAAGCCGCGGACAGACACGCAGGCTGTGTCATTTCTTTCCTATCTTTGCGGCTTAGTGTGAAAAGATTAACAAACAACGATTCTGAATGAGACAATACCGTCGTATCAACAACCTGATGGGTTGGTTCACCTTCCTCATTGCGGCAGTAGTCTACTGCATGACCGTCGAGCCGACTGCCAGTTTCTGGGACTGCCCGGAGTTCATCACCACCGGTTATAAACTCGAAGTGGGTCACCCGCCCGGTGCACCCTTCTTCATGCTTACCGCCAACCTCTTCTCCCAGTTTGCCAGTGACCCGTCGGAAGTGGCGTACATGGTCAACATCATGTCGGCACTGCTCAGTGCGGGCTGCATCATGTTCCTGTTCTGGAGCATTACCCACCTGACGCGCAAGCTCGTCTGCCCGGGTGTGGAGAAGATGACCACCGGACAACTGGTGACCATCATGGGTGCCGGACTCGTCGGTGCGCTCGCATACACCTTCAGCGACACGTTCTGGTTCAGTGCGGTCGAGGGAGAGGTCTACGCCTACTCGTCCCTGTTCACAGCTGTCGTGTTCTGGTTGATACTCAAGTGGGAGGACTGTGCAGACCAACCGCACAGCGACCGCTGGCTGGTGCTCATCGCCTACCTTACTGGACTCTCCATCGGCGTGCACCTGCTCAACCTCCTTTGTCTCTCCGCCATCGTACTCGTTTACTACTACAAGAAGAACCCGAACGCGAACGTGAAGGGCTCGTTGCTCGCCCTCGCCGGTTCCATGGTGCTCATCGCAGTCGTGCTCTACGGCGTCGTGCCGGGCATCGTGAAGGTGGGCGGATGGTTCGAGCTGCTCTTCGTCAACACCTTCGGCATGCCGTTCAACAGCGGACTCATCGTCTACATCGTGTTCCTGCTCGCCGTGCTCGTCTGGGCGATCTACGAGAGCTACAACTACGCCAGTGCGCGGCGTGCCAACATCGCCTTCCTGCTGACGATAGCCCTGCTGGGCATTCCCTTCTTTGGACACGGCGTGAAGAGCATCGTCTTCGGCATCGTGTTCCTGGCACTGGTCGGCGCCTGCCTTTGGGGCGTGTTCGGCAAGCGGCTCATGGTCAGTCCGCGCACACTCAATACGTCCATTCTTTGCCTCACGATGATGGTCATCGGCTACTCCTCCTATGCCGTCATCGTGATACGTTCGTCCGCCAATCCCCCCATGGACCAGAACTCACCCGAGGACATCTTCACCCTGGGCGACTACCTCGGCCGCGAACAGTACGGTGATACCCCACTGTTCTACGGACCTGCCTACAACTCCAAGGTAGCCCTGAAGATCGAGGGGCAGTACTGCGTCCCCGTCTCCGAGGAGGGAGCTCCCGTCTACCAGCGGAAAGAGAAGGAATCACCCGACGAGAAGGACAGCTACGAGATAGTACGCCATAAGACAGAATATAAGTACGCACAGAACATGCTCTTCCCCCGCATGTACAGCAGCACCAACGAGCATATCGCCGCCTACGAGCAGTGGTTCGGAGGCTACCGCAACGAGAAGGGAGAGTGGGTCAATGGCGTGAAGGGACGCCTCATCCCCTACGACGAGTGCGGCAACCCGGTGATGGTGAAGATGCCTACGACCTGGGAGAACCTGAAGTTCTTCTTCTCCTACCAGGTGAACTTCATGTATTGGCGCTACTTCCTCTGGAACTTCGCAGGACGTCAGAACGACATCCAGGGCAACGGGGAGCCGGAGCACGGCAACTGGATCAGCGGAATCCCACTCATCGACAACATCCTCTATGGCGACCAGAGCAAGCTGCCCGACGAGCTGAAAGCCAACAAGGGCCACAACGTGTTCTACTGCCTGCCGCTCCTGCTGGGCATCCTCGGACTCCTCTGGCAAGCCTTCCGCGGACAACGCGGCATCCAGCAGTTCTGGGTGGTGTTCTTCCTCTTCTTCATGACCGGACTCGCCATCGTGCTCTACCTCAACCAGACACCGCTCCAGCCGCGTGAACGCGACTATGCCTATGCAGGCTCGTTCTACGCCTTTGCCATCTGGATCGGACTGGGTGTGGCTGCTGTCAGCGAATTCCTCCGGCGGCGCAAGCTCAACGCCACCACCGCGGCTGCCCTCGCTTCCGTCGTGTGCCTGCTCGTCCCCGTGCAGATGGCCAGCCAGACCTGGGACGACCACGACCGCAGTGGACGCTACACCTGCCGCGACTTCGGACAGAACTACCTCAACAGCCTGCCCGAAGGCAACAACCCCATCATCTTCACCAACGGCGACAACGACACCTTCCCCCTGTGGTATAACCAAGAGACCGAAGGAGTGCGTACCGACGCCCGCGTCTGCAACCTGAGCTACCTGCAGACCGACTGGTACATAGACCAGATGAAGCGTCCCGCCTACGACTCCCCGTCGGTGCCGATATCCTGGGACCGTATCGAGTTTGTCAGCGGAAAGAACGAATACATCACCGTCCGACCGGAAGCGAAGCAACAGATTCTTGACATCTACAAGGCACACCCCGAGGCCGCACGCCAACAGTATGGCGACGACCCGTTCGAACTCAAGAACATCCTCAAGTACTGGGTGCGCTCCAAGGACGAAGACCTCCACTTCATCCCGACAGACACCGTCCACATCACCCTCGACAAGGACGCCATCCGCCGTTCGGGCATGATGATTCCTGAAGAGTACAAGGACAGCCTGCCCGACAAGATGTACATACCCCTCCGCAAACGGACCCTCTACAAGAGCGAACTCATGATGCTGGAGATGCTCGCCCAGACCAACTGGGTACGGCCGCTCTATGTCGCCATCACCGTCGGCTCGGACAACCACATGGGCTTGGACCCCTTCTTCGTACAGGAGGGACTCGCCTACCGCATCACCCCCTTCGACTGGCGGAAGTACGGATACCCGCAGGAGCCTGGCAAGGGATACGTCGTCGACTCCCGGAAGATGTACGACAACCTCATGACGAAGTTCAAGTTCGGAGGCATCGAGGACCCGTCGGTCTACCTGGATGAGAACATCCTGCGCATGTGCGGCACGCACCGCCGCCTCTTCGCCATCCTCGCCGGACAGCTCCTCAAGGAGGGTAAGAACGAACAGGCACTCAAGGCACTCGAATACTGCGACCGCGTCGTCCCCGCTGCCAGCGTCCCCTATGACTACCAGAACAGCTCGCTCGACCTGGCGAAGGACTACCTCACGCTCGGCAAGGCAGAACAGGGCAACACCATCCTCAAGGCGCTCGCCGACAAGTCGTTCTCCTATGTCAACTGGTACCTCAGCATGCGTTCACCCACGCTTGCCGCCTATGCGCAGGACTGCATCTACCACTTCTACCTGCTCGACGAAATCGTCAAGTGCATGCAGGCGGAGAAGAGCAAGCCTGACTACGCCGATGCCTACAAGCAGAAGTTCGAGATGCTCTACCACCAGTTCAGCCAACGCATCGGAGGGTAAAGCACGCCTATGTTCATCGAGCAGCCTCCCCGCATCGTACGTTGGCTCTATCCGCAAGCCATCTGGCGCATGGACCCGTCCGTCAAGGCAGTCTACCTGACGTTCGACGACGGGCCCATCCCCGAGATGACACCGTGGGTGCTCGACGTGCTCGACCACTACGGCATCAAGGCCACCTTCTTTCTCGTTGGGGACAATGTGCGCAAACATCCGCGCGAGTTCGCCATGATTAAGGAACGCGGACACCGTCTGGGCAACCACACCTTCAACCACCTGAGGGGCTTCGAGTGGCTGACGAAGAACTACCTGGCGAACGCCGACAAGGCAAACGAGCTCATACAGACAGACCTCTTCCGTCCGCCACACGGGCACATGCGCTGGCTCCAGTACGAGATGTTGCGCCGACGCTACCGCATCGTGATGTGGGACCTCGTGACACGCGACTACAGCAAGCACCTCAACGGACGGCAGGTCTTCGAGAAGGTCAAACGCTACGCCCGCAACGGCTCCATCATCACCTTCCACGACTCCATCAAGTCGAAGGAGAACACCATGTACGCCCTGCCGCGCTCCATCGAGTGGCTCATGGAGCAGGGCTACGAGTTCAAGGTGTTCGACTGACGGACAACCTCCATTCCCCGAAACGACATGACAACCCCTGAAACACATACCCGACTGCTGAAAGCCGAAGCCTTGCGCCTCGGCTTTTCTGCATGTGGCGTGTCCCCGGCAGAGCCCGTCGGAGCGGCAGACCGCGATGCCTTCGTCCGCTGGATCGACGAGGGCTGCCACGCCGACATGGGCTACCTGGCGGCAAACCTCGACAAGCGGCTCGACCCGACGCTCCTCGTCGAGGGCGCACGCAGCGTGGTGTCCGTCGCCCTGAACTACTTCCCTCCGCGTGACATCCCTCCCGGCGAGTACCGGCTGGCGTGGTACGCCCTGGGCGAGGACTACCACACGGTGATGAAGGACAAGCTTGCCCGGCTCCTGGACTACCTCCGCACCCTGCTGCCCGGGGTCGGCGGACGCGCCTTCTGCGACACCGCCCCCCTGCTGGAACGCTACTGGGCGTGGCGTGGCGGACTGGGCTGGGTGGGCAAGCACACGCAGCTCATCCTGCCACACGCCGGCTCAGCCTTCTTCCTGGGCGAGCTGGTGGTCGACTGCACGCTGGCGTATGACACGCCGCTGCCCTCGCGCTGCGGCACGTGCGACCGCTGCCTGCGTGCCTGTCCGACGGGCGCACTGACCCGTCCGCGTCACCTCGACGCCCGTCGCTGCCTGTCGTACCTGACCATCGAGAACCGCGGTGAAATCCCTCCTGAGGCAGCCTCCAGCCTGGGTGACAGCATCTATGGTTGCGACCGTTGCCAGCAGGCGTGCCCGTGGATGCGTTTTGCCCGTCCGACGGACGAGGTGCGCCTGCATCCGCGCGACGGACTCCTTGCCATGCGCCGCGCCGACTGGAAACGTCTGGACGTGGAGACCTACCGACGTCTCTTCAAGGGCTCTGCCGTCAAGCGGGCGAAATTCGAGGGTCTCACACGGAACATCCGTGCCACGGACAACGCTCCCATGGACGAAACGGACCATTGACAATCCCCCTTCGGCGTGGGCATGAACCCACAAGGCGGTGAATGTAGGGGCGACATAACACAATTGACAATTGAC